>JGI25912J50252_10000063_pt1 | contig 28952 bp, 33 predicted proteins | sample LauGreSBDMM110DD_2_FD_50252 | JGI IMG/M metagenome (IMG submission 50252)
ACGCCAACGAGGTGATTGCGCTGGCGCAATCGGGCACGGGCGCGGTGCAGCGCGAGTTGGCAGACCTGTCTGCTGCAGGCTTGCTGAACGTGACCAAGCAAGGCAATCAAAAACATTACCAAGTCAACGCCAACGCGCCGGTGTTTACCGAGTTGCGTTCGCTGGTGCTCAAAAGCATGGGGTTGGCCGATGTGTTGTTCAAAGCCTTGATGCCATTGAGCGAACAGATCAAGCACGCGTTCATTTACGGCTCGGTTGCTCGCCAGCAAGACACGGCACACAGCGATGTGGACCTGATGGTGATCAGCGACACCTTGGCTTATGGCGAGTTGTTCGGCGCATTGGAAAGCGCTACGCTGTCGCTGGGTCGCAAAGTGAACCCGACGCTTTACACCCAAGCCGATTGGGACAAGCGCTTGCAAAACGACAGCGTGTTCGTTATTCGCGTTTGGGAGCAACCCAAAATTTGGCTGATAGGCAGTGAGGAGAAAGACCATGCCAACGTCACTTGAAAATCTCTGCGGCCCGGGCAAACCACTTAAGGCAGAAGCGACTGATGCGAATGAATTAGCCGGACTGTTGCGCACCGGTGAAGCCAGGTTGAAAGATGCACAAAACACTTCTCTGGCCTTGGAAAGCCGATTCGATTTGGCCTACAACGCCGCGCATGCGCTTTGCCTGGCCGCATTACGACGTAAGAGCTATCGGGCCGCTAATCGCTATATCGTGTTTCAGGTATTACCGCATACATTGGGTTTGGGCGCGGAAGTGTGGCGTGTGCTGGACAAATGCCACAACACCCGCAATTTAGGCGAATACGAAGGCTTGCTTGATGTGGATGAGCGCTTAGTCGCTGATTTAATCAGCGCGACCGAGGCGGTCTTGAGCGCCATTCAACAATAAGTTCATTAGCCGTTTTGGGTTGTGGTTTGTAGAGTTTTACCCCCGTCGGTTTGGCTACATTAGATTTCTTATGCGCAATGGCCTTTTTCAAGCCTTGTTTGATACTGTCAAATGCTTTTGTCATTTCAGTTCCGCTGCTTGGTTTCTTTATAGAGCGAAATCTTAATAAACAGACAAAATAAAAACAATCACATCCAACGCGTAGACTCTCCTCTCTCCCACTTTCCCCACCCCCCCATGAACCGCCCCATCCTCGCCACCGACCACATACACCCCGCCATCCGCAACACCATTGCCCAGCACCAGCAAGACATCGTCACTGAAGTGCAACAAGCGGTGCAGCAACACGCGGTGGTTGTTGTCGGCATGGCGCAAAACCCCATGGTCAAACAAGCGCGCCAAGCGCTGACCGATGCAGGCTTTGCGGTGCATTACTTGGAATACGGCAGCTACCTCAGCCAATGGCGTCGTCGCAATGCCTTGAAGATGTGGACCGGCTGGCCCACATTTCCCATGGTGTTTGTCAATCAAGTGTTGGTGGGCGGCGCCAAAGACGTGAAAGCCCTGATCGCTTCGGGTGAATTGAAGAAAGCCGCTTGACGCTTAAGATGGGCTGAATGTCTTTGAATTCTTTATCCGCCCGCTACGCCGCTGTCCGTCAACACACCTTAAAGCTCGCTGCACCGCTCAGCGCCGAGGACCAGTGTGTGCAATCCATGCCAGACACCAGCCCGAGCAAATGGCATTTGGCGCACACCAGTTGGTTTTTTGAAAACGTGGTGTTGCTGCCTTATCTGCGCGGCTACCAGTTGTTTGACGAGGCCTTCGCTTACCTTTTCAATTCCTATTACGAAGCGCTGGGGCCGCGCCATCCGCGCCCGCATCGCGGCTTGTTGACGCGCCCGGCTCTCTCGCAAGTGTTGGCGTTTCGCGAGCACGTGAACGCGGCCATGCAGCAATTGCTTTTGAATGAAAGCAAATTGTCTGGTGAGGCATTGGCCTTGATTGAACTCGGCCTGAACCATGAACAACAACACCAAGAATTGCTGCTGACCGATGCCCTGCATTTGCTGTCCTGCAACCCGCTGCTGCCCACTTACGACGCTCACTTCAAACACGCCAGCGCCAGCAGCACAGAGTTGCAATGGCTGTCATTCGATGAAGGCTTGCGCACCTTAGGCCGCGCCGTTGATGAAACCGGTTTTGCGTTTGACAACGAAAGCCCAGCGCACCAGCGTTTTGTGCAAGGCTTTCAAATAGCCAACCGTTTGGTGAACTGCAGTGAATATCTGGCGTTCATCCATGACGGCGGCTATACAAACGCTGACTTGTGGTTGTCTGAAGGCCGCGCGCAAGTGCTGCAAAACGATTGGCAATGCCCGCTGTACTGGCTGGCCCCGAACGACCCGCGCGTACCCTCAGACCAATGGCAAGTGTTTGGTTTGAACGGCGTGCAAGCCCTCGACCCGCAAGCTCCTGTGGCCAACCTGAGTTTTTACGAAGCCTCCGCCTATGCGCAATGGGCGGGTGCGCGTTTGCCCACCGAGTTCGAATGGGAAGCGGCAAGCAACCACGCAGACTTACACGACATGCACGCGCAAGTCTGGCAATGGACGCGCTTTGCTTACGAGCCCTACCCCGGCTTTGTCCCCGCCAGCGGCGCGGTGCGCGAGTACAACGGCAAATTCATGGTCGGCCAGCAAGTGTTGCGCGGCAGCAGTCTGGCCACCTCACCTGAGCACAGCCGCCACACCTACCGCAATTTTTTCCCTGCACACGCGCGCTGGCAATTCAGCGGTTTGCGCCTTGCCAAAGATTTATAAACCTTTCAACATGACCGCCCCAGATACTGAACGCCTGCACTTCATGCAGGACATGCAAGCGGCTTTGTCGCACACGCCTAAAAGCATTTCACCGAAATATTTTTACGACCAGGCAGGCTCTGCACTGTTTGACCGCATTTGCGAACTGCCCGAGTACTACCCCACGCGCACCGAGTTGTCCATTTTGCAAACGCATGCCGCCGACATGGCGCGGCACATGGGCGAACACGCGGACATCATCGAGTTCGGTGCGGGCTCGTTGCAAAAAATACGTCTGCTGTTGAACGCCGCCACACAACCCGCGCGTTTTGTGCCCATGGATATTTCCGGCCCGCATTTGCAAACTGCGAGTGATTTGCTGAAAAAAGAGTTTCCCTCATTGCATATACAACCTATGGTGGCCGACTACACCAGCGACTGGCAATTGCCCGCGCCCTTGCCGGGTGCAGGCAAACGTGTGGCGTTTTTCCCGGGCTCAACGATTGGCAATTTTTCTCCTCAGCAAGCGCAATCATTTTTTCAAAACTGCGCGCAACATTTGGCAGGCGGTGCATTGCTGCTCGGTGTGGACCTGATCAAGTCGCCGGATGTTTTGCACGCGGCCTACAACGACGCGCAAGCTGTGACGGCTGCGTTCAATCTGAACTTGCTGACGCGCGCCAACCGTGAACTGGGCAGCGACTTTGACCTCAGCCAATTTGCGCACAGCGCTTTTTACAACGCGCCACTGCAACGCATTGAAATGCATTTGCTCAGCTTGAAAGCGCAAACCGTGCATTTAAACGGCCGCGCTTATGCTTTCCATGAAGGCGAAACCTTGCACACCGAGTACTCGCACAAGTTCACCATCGCAGGCGTTCAACAGGCGGCACAATCAGCGGGTTTGCAAACCACAGCGGTGTGGACCGACCCGCATCACCTTTTCGGCCTGATTTGGCTAGACATTCACCACACACAGGAGACCTCACTATGAGAGCCATTTGGAACGACACCGTGGTTGCCGAGAGCAACGACACAGTTTTGGTGGAAGGCAACCATTACTTTCCCGCAGACGCTTTGAACAAAGACTTTGTGTCCCCGAGCAACCACAAAACCTTGTGCGCATGGAAAGGCCAGGCCAGCTATTTGTCGCTCTTGGTGAACGGCGAATTGAACAACGATGCCGTCTGGTACTACGCCGATCCGAAACCGCAGGCCGAAGAAATCAAAGGCCGGGTCGCGTTTTGGAAAGGTGTCAAGGTCGTTGAGTGAGTCACCGCGTTGACAGTCAGCCATTTATTTTAAGTTTTTCGACCTAGGGTATACCCCCGAATCACCTCCTCGACAAGGCCTAACTCGGCCACAATGTCGGCTTTCGCTTGTTTAGGTATTGGTTTGTATGAATTTGGATCTGGTGCTGCTGGCCGTGGCCGACGGCGTTTCTTATGCCGGGCTGTTGTTCATGGTCTCGCTCGGGTTGACGCTGGTCTTCGGTGTCATGGGCATAGTCAACGTGGCGCATGGCGCACTTTACGCATTCGGCGGTTACGCCGCCTCCAGCCTGACGCTGCTGGCCATGCCGCAAAACCCGCCCACCGCGGCCTTGTTGCTGATACTGCCGCTGGCCGCGTTGCTGGTCGGTGTGGTCCTGGGTACGGCCATCGAAGCCGGTTTGCTGCGCCGCATTCAAGGCCGCGATCCGATACAACAACTATTGATGACCTTCGCCGGTTTCATGGTGCTAGAAGACGTGCAGCGGCTGGTTTGGGGCACGCAGCCCTACTCAGCGCCTGAAGTCATTTCGCGCCTGGGCACGGTGAGTTTTTTCAACGTTACTTACACCTCTTACCAGTTGATTTTGATTCCTCTGATGGCTTTGGTCAGCTACGCCGGGCTGATGTTTTTTCTGCGCTTCACATCAGCCGGTCGCCAGGTGGTGGCCGTCACTCACCACCGTGAAATGGCGACAGCGTTGGGCATCAATGCCAAACGCGTAGGCTGGCTCACCTTTGTGCTTGGTGCCTCGCTGGGCGCCTTGGGTGGCGCCATGGCGGCACCCACCACCTCCATGGTGCCAGGCGCCGGTGCCGACATGATTGTGTTGTCATTCGCCGTGGTAGCGACCGCAGGTATGGGGCAAATCACAGGTGCCTTGCTGGCCTCATTGATGATCGGCCTCACGCGCGCGGCAGCCGTGTACATGGCGCCTGAGTGGGAAGTTGCCGTCCCTTACCTCATCATGGTGCTGGTGCTGCTGGTGCGGCCTGACGGCCTGTTCTCGGTCGCACAAGCGCGCAGGATTTGACATGATTAACCTCATCGGATTCACAGGGGCTGTGTTGTGCCTGCTGCTGGGCTGGCAATTTCCGTGGAGCAAAACCCCGCTCATCATGGGCTTGTGCTATGGCCTGGCCAGCCTGGGCGTGTCCATCATGATGCGCGCCGGGCAAGTGTCTTTCGGCCACGCTTTGTATGCGGCCATAGGCGCGTATACCGTGGCATTCATGGCGCGTGCCTACCCGGGTATGGACGGCATGCTGATGTTGTTTTTTGCTGTGATCGTCAGCGCCGCCGCCGGTGCACTGGTAGGCGTGTTTGTGGTGCGCTACCGGGGCATATTTTTCGGCATGTTGAACCTGGCGCTGAGCATGGTGGTCTACGCCATGCTGGGCAAGATGTACGACATCTCAGGCGGCACCGACGGACTGCGCCTGGACCGCCCCGCAATGTTAGGTAGCGTGTTAGAGCGCGCTGACTTTGAATCTGCCTTGCTGCTGCTGGTGGTGTTGTCGGCGGTGTTCATGGTCTGGCTGGTGCAACGCTATTCCAAATCTGCAGCCGGTGAGGCCTTGTCTGGTATCAAGTCGAACGAAACCCGGCTGGAATACCTTGGCATGTCGGCGCGCCTCATCATGTGGCAGGCCTATGTGTTCTCCGCTTTGCTGGTTGGTTTGTCCGGCGGTTTGTTCGCGCTGGTGCAAGGCCTGGTGACGCCGGACATAGGTGCCTGGTTCCGCTCGGGCGAATACGTGTTCATTGCCGTGCTGGGTGGCTCGGGTCACGCTATGGGCGCATTTCTGGGCGCAGTGGTGTTTGAAGTCGTCAAGCTGTTTGCCGCGGCTTACATGACCGGCATCTGGCAAATGCTGCTGGGCTTGACTTTGATTTTCGTCATCATCCTGGCGCCTGACGGCATCGTCGGTCTGCTGCGTAAACGCCGCGCCGTGGACGCAGGAGAACAAGCATGAGTGCCTTGCTCAGCACCCGAGGTCTGTACCTCAGCTTCGGCGGCGTGGTGGCAGCCGACAACATCGACTTCGATTTACAACGCGGAGAAAGCCTGGCCGTCATCGGCCAAAACGGCGCGGGCAAAACCACCTTCATCAACATTTGCACCGGTTTTTTAAAACCCGAGCGCGGACAAGTGATGTTCAACGGCCAGGACGTGACCGCCCGCGAACCGCGCCAACTGGTGCACCTAGGTATGGCGCGTTCGTTTCAACTGCCGCAATTGTTTTTAGATCACACGGTGCGCCAATGCCTCGAGATTGCCGCCGCCGGTCGCAGCGGCCGACTGGCTTGGTTCACGGCGCTGTCCGATGCGGTGGACGCACGCGAAGTCGACGATACGCTTGCACTGGTTGGTTTGCGTGAACGTGCTCATATGCCAGCCATGGCTTTGCCTGAGGGCCAGCGCAAACTGCTGGACGTGGCCATGGCGCTGATGCTCAAGCCGCAACTCATGATCATGGACGAGCCGACCAGCGGTGTGGCCTCCGACAGCAAAATGCAATTGATGGACACGGTGATGCAGGCGCTGGCCGAGCGTCAGGTAACCAGTTGGTTTGTCGAGCACGACATAGACATCGTCAAACGCTACGCCACCCGCGTGGCAGCCTGGATAGGCGGACGTGTAGCGGCCGACGGCGCACCCAACGATGTATTGAACCAGCCGCAGGTGCGGCAGGNAATTCTGGGGACACGCTGATGCTGCTGATTGATCAACTTTCGGTGGAACTGGCAGGCGTGCAGGTGCTGCGTCGCATACACGCGCATGTGCTGACCGGCAGTACGGTGGCGGTGATAGGTCGCAACGGTGCTGGCAAAACCACATTGCTTCGCAGCATCATGGGTCTGTTGCCCGTCAGCGGGGGCAGCGTTTTGTTCGACAAATCCGAATTACTGAATAAACCGGCGCACCACCGAGCCGCTCTGGGCATTGGCTATGCGCCCGAAGACCGCATCATTTTTCCGACGTTGACTGTGCTGCAAAACCTGCGACTGCCGGCCGAGGTGCTGGGCTTGTCTGCGATTGACCTGGACTTGCGTTTGCAGGCCACGCTGCAAGTGGTGCCGCAACTCGAACCCATGCTGGCGCGATCGGGTGCAGCGCTGTCTGGCGGCCAAGGCAAGATGGTGGCGCTGGGGCGCGCTTTGATGGCGGGCTCGCGGCTGGTGCTGCTTGACGAACCACTGCAAGGTCTGGCCCCGGTACTCGCCGAACAGTATGTGCAATCCATCAGCAGGCTGCGTCAATTGCGCCCAGAATTAAGCGTGGTCATCACCGAATCCAACGCCGGTCTGCTGACCGGCATGCCCGACCAGACCTGGTCACTCGAACGCGGCTCGCTCAGCCTCGAGCAACGCAGCACTCATTAAACTTTTTCTTAGGAGAACAACACATGGCACACATGATCATTGGTGGAAAAACCTGCCAGGCCGTCAGCGGCGAAACGCTGGAAGTACGCTCGCCGGTCGACGGCCAGGTGTTCGAACATATTCCCCGTGGCCAGGCAGCTGACATCGACTTGGCCGTGCGCGCCGCGCGTGCTGCACTCTCCAGCGACTGGGGCAAACTCAACGCCAGCGAGCGCGGCCGTTTGATGATGAAACTCAGTCATCTGGTGACTGAGCACGGCGAAGAACTGGCTCTGCTCGAAGCCAAAGACACCGGCAAGCCCATGACCACGGCGCGCAACGACATGATTGTGCTGGCGCGTTACTTTGAGTTTTACGGTGGTGCGGCCGACAAAGTGCACGGCGAAGTGATTCCGTTTTTAAATGGCTACCAGGTCAACCTGTTGCGCGAACCGCTGGGCGTGACCGCCCACATCATTCCGTGGAACTACCCGGCGCAAATGATGGGCCGCAGCATCGCGCCCGCCTTGGCCATGGGCAACGCCGTGGTGGTCAAACCCGCCGAAGACGCTTGCATGAGTTGTTTACGCATTGCAGAACTCGCGCTTGAAGCAGGTTTCCCTGCTGGCGCGTTAAACATCGTCAGCGGTCTGGGCGAAGAAGCCGGTGCGGCGCTGTCCAACCACCCGGATATCAACTTCATCAGCTTCACCGGTTCCAATGAAGTGGGTGTGTTGATTCAACAAGCCGCCGCACGTCACGCGGTCAAATGCACCTTAGAGCTAGGCGGCAAATCACCACACGTGGTGTTTGAAGATGCCAACCTGGAACTCGCCGCGGCCACCGTGGTGCGCGGCATCATCCAAAACACTGGCCAGACCTGTACCGCAGGCAGCCGTTTGCTGGTTCAGCAATCGATTCACGACAAGTTCGTGGCGCTGGTCGCTGAAAAATTCAAACAAGTGCGCGTCGGTACACCTGAAATGAATTTGGATTGCGGTCCGGTGGTTAACCCGACACAGCAGCAACGCGTGAACCGCTTTATTGAACAAGCCAAGGCCGCCGGTCTGCCGGTGCTGGCTCAGGGTCAAATCGATCCCGGCGTTCCCGCNGGTGGCTATTACGTGATGCCTACTTTCTTCGGCAATGTGCCGGCCGATAACGCGTTGGCGCAACAAGAAGTTTTCGGCCCGGTGCTGGCCGCCATGCCGTTCACCGACGAAGCCCAAGGCATCGCACTGGCCAACGGCACAGAGTTTGGTTTGCTGGCTGCGGTGTGGACCGAAAACGGCGGCCGCCAGCAACGCGTGGCCAAAGCGCTGAAATGCGGCCAGGTGTTTATCAATTCATTCGGCGCGGGCGGCGGTGTGGAACTGCCCTTCGGCGGCAACAAACGCAGCGGCCACGGTCGCGAAAAAGGTTTTCTGGCGCTCGAAGAAATGAGTTGCACCAAGACCGTCATTCAATTCCACGGCTAATCTCTTCACTTTTTTGAAAGCATCCCACATGACACAACTCAACAACAAAATTGCCATCGTCACCGGTTCAGGCGGCGGTTTCGGCGAAGGCATTGCCAAAGCTTATGTGCACGAAGGCGCACGCGTCATCGTGGCCGACATCAACGCCGAAGCTGCCGTGCGCGTGGCCACGGCCTTGGGTGCCCATGCCAGCGCATTCACTTGCGATGTCTCCAAAGCTGACCAGGTGCAGGCGCTGGTGGCGCATTGCGTGAAAACTTTCGGTATCCCGGACATCGTCGTCAACAACGCCGGTACCACGCACAAAAACAGCCCCATGCTCGACGTGAATGAAGCCATGTTCGATAAGGTGTTTGCCGTTAACGTGAAATCCATATTCCACATGACGCACGCTGTGCTGCCGCTGATGCGCCAGCAAAAACGCGGCGTTATTTTGAACATTGGTTCTACCGCCGGTATCCGTCCGCGTCCAGGCCTGAGTTGGTACAACGCCTCCAAAGGCGCGGTCAATGTGCTGTCCAAATCCATGGCCGTCGAACTTGGCCCGGAGAACATACGCGTCAATGCCGTGTGCCCGGTCATGGGAGTCACCGCTTTGTTTGAAGACTTCATGGGCTTGCCGGACACGCCGGAAAACCGCGCTAAATTCATGTCCACCATACCGCTGGGCCGGTTCTCGCAACCCAGCGATATCGCCGCCGCCTGCGTGTTTCTGGCTAGCGACGCCGCCGAGTTTTTCACCGGGCTGGAAATGCCGGTCGACGGCGGTCGCACCATTTGATTTGAATCAGGACACAGTCATGTATACATTCAAACAACTCGCTGCTGCGGCAGTGCTGGGCGCTTTATCGTTCAGTGCCATCGCTCAAAGCAAACCCGCTGAACTGAAAATCGGTATATCCACGTTTTTATCCGGACCGGCCTCTGTGTTCGGCGTACCGGCCAAAGCCGCTGCGGAAATCATCATCGACGACATCAACGCCAGTGGCGGCATAGGCGGCGTCAAGCTGTCTGCCAGCTTCATCGACGAAGGCACCGGCCCGGACAAGATGCTGTCCGAGTACCGTCGCCTGGTGCAAGAGCAAGGCGTGAAAACCATGTTGTCGGCCATCTCCAGCGGCAACTGCAATGTGATCGCGCCTGTGGCCGAAGACTTGAAAATACTNAACATCGCCTGGGACTGCGGCACTGAAAAATTGCTGGAAGAAAAGCGTTACCAGTACGTGGTGCGCACGCAAGGCAATGCCACCACTGAAATGGTTGCCACCGTTTTGTACCTGATGAAAACCAAGCCCAATTTCGAAACCATTGCCGTGGTGAATCAGGACTACGCCTGGGGCCGTGACTCGTGGGAAATTTTCATCAATACCTTGCGCGTATTCAAACCAAAAGTGAAAGTGGTCGCCGAGATGTTCCCCAAAATGGGTGCCTCAGATTTCTCCACCGAACTCAGCCGTTTGCAAGCCATCAAACCCGACGTGGTGCTCAACACATCGTGGGGCGGCGACCTTGACACGTTTGTGCGTCAAGCCTCCCAACGCGGCGTATTTAACCAGAACACTTTGTTCGTGTTGCCTTTGTTGGAAAGCTCGCTAGAACGCTTGGGAGATGCAGTACCGGCCGGCATCATTGCCGGCGCTCGCGGTGACCATTACTTTTTGCACCCCGACACCCGTAACGATCCCAAGCACATGGCATTTGTCGCCAAGTTCAAGGCCAAAACCAACGCCTACCCTATCTATTCCACTTATCACATGGCGCAAGCCCTGTTCGGTTTGAAGACCGGCTACGAAAACGCCATCAAAGCCAACGGCGGCAAATGGCCGACCACCGAGCAAGTGGCTGAGGCCATGCGCAAAATGAGTTTCAAAGGCTATGGTCACACAGTACACATGCGCGCCGACGGCCAAGGCCTGGAAGACCAGTTGCTGGGTCTCACTAAGCGCGTGCCGCAGTTTCCTTTTGCTGTGCTCGACAAAATGGTGATCGTGCCGGCTGAACTTGTCACCACGCCTGTGGGCCAGAAATCCCCGGCCTGGGTGAAAACCATCAACCCGGCGATTCTGCAAAACAGCGCGCTCAAGATGATTGACTTCAAGTGAGTCTGCTGGACGCGACCACGCTGGCGCATTTGCAAAGCTGGCAGGGTAAAACCGAAACCAGGCGCGATCAACTCAGCCTGGCACCGGTGCATGCCATGTCAGCCACGCTGGACCGCGATGACGCAGAGCCGCGCAACGGTGACACGCTGCCACCCTTGTGGCATTGGTTATATTTTTTGCCTGTTGCCAGACAAAGTGACATCGGCCCGGATGGTCACCCCAAGCGCGGCGGCTTTTTACCGCCTGTGCCATTGCCGCGCCGCATGTGGGCAGGCGGGCGTTTGCACTGGCACCAGCCCATGCGTTTAGGTGAAGAAGTGCAACGCGTTTCCCGCATAGAAAAAGTCCAACATAAAACCGGTCGCAGCGGCGAACTGTTGTTTGTGCAAGTGCTGCACCGCTACAGCAATACACAAGGCGTGTGTCTGGAAGAAACGCATGACATTGTTTTCCGGCCAAATGCTGAACCGGATGCCGCACCCNTACCCGGCGTAAAACCTTCGCACACTTCAGTGTGGCAGCACGACATCGTGCCTGACGATGTGCTGTTGTTCCGTTATTCGGCGTTGACATTCAACAGCCACCGCATCCATTACGACCGCCGTTATGTGACCCAAGTCGAGGGCTATCCGGGCTTGATCGTGCACGGACCTTTGATGGCGACACTGCTGGTCGATTTGCTGCGCAGACACAGTGACCGCGCTGTGCAGTCGTTTGAGTTCAAAGCCGTCAAGCCGGTGTTTGAATGCGCTGAACAGCGCGTGCTCAGCGTCTGCGCCCACCCCGACGGTGAGCAGGTGCACGCCTGGGTGCAGGATCACCAAGGCGATGTTTGCATGCAAGCCACTGCCCGTTGGGCACCCTGAGGAAACACCATGAGTCAAGCACTGCCAGCCATTGATGAGCATCAAGACATTCGCGATGCGGTGCGCCAATTGTGCGCAAGTTTTGACAGCAACTACTGGCAAAGCGTGGATGAGCAGCGCGGCTACCCCGAAGCCTTTGTGGAAGCCTTGACCAAAGCCGGTTGGCTGGCTGCATTGATACCGCAGCAATTCGGCGGCTCGGGTCTAAACCTGACACAAGCCTCGGTCATCATGGAAGAGATCAATCTCTCAGGCGGCAATGCTGGCGCCTGCCACGGCCAGATGTACAACATGGGCACGGTATTGCGCCACGGCTCCGACCTGCAAAAACAAACCTACCTGCCGCGCATTGCCAGCGGCGAATGGCGTTTGCAGTCCATGGCGGTGACCGAACCCAGTACCGGCAGCGATACCACGCGCTTAAAAACCACTGCCGTCAAACGCGGTGACCGCTATGTGGTGAATGGTCAGAAAGTATGGATCTCCAGAGTGCAACATTCAGACTTCATGATTTTGCTGGCGCGCACCACACCAATCGCTGAAGTCACGCGCAAAAGCCAAGGCTTGTCGGTGTTCATTGTGGATGTGAAAAAAGCATTGGACAAAGGCATGGTGTTAAAGCCAATTCGCAATATGCCTAACCATGAAACCAATGAAGTGTTTTTCGATGAACTGGAAATACCCGAGGAAAATTTGATCGGCGCAGAAGGCGAAGGTTTCTCTTACATACTCGACGGTTTGAACGCCGAACGCGCACTCATCGCCGCTGAATGCATTGGAGACGCCTACTGGTTCATCTCCAAAGCACGCGATTACGCCAATAACCGCGAAGTGTTTGGCAGACCCATAGGCCAAAACCAAGGCATACAGTTCCCCATGGCTGACAGTTACATGGAAACCGAAGCCGCCAACCTGATGCGCTATGAGGCCTGCCGACTTTTTGACGCGCACCTGCCCTGCGGCGCACAAGCCAATATGTCGAAATACCTGGCCGCCAAAGCTTCCTGGGAAGCCGCCAATATGTGTTTGCAAACCCACGGCGGTTTTGGCTTTGCCAGCGAATACGATGTTGAGCGGAAATTCCGTGAGACACGGCTTTACCAGGTAGCGCCGGTGTCCACCAACCTGATTTACGCCTACATGGCTGAACACGTGCTGGGTTTGCCCAAGTCTTACTGATGTCTAAAACCAATTCTCAACCGCTGGACCACATCACCGTCGTGTCTTTGGAACACGCCATCGCCGCGCCGTTTTGCACACGCCAGTTGGCGGATTTAGGCGCGCGCGTCATCAAGATCGAGCGTCCCGGCGACGGCGACTTTGCACGCGGCTACGACAAACGCGCACGCGGACTGTCTTCGCATTTTGTGTGGGTGAACCGCTCCAAAGAAAGTTTGGCTTTAGATTTAAAAAACCCTGAACACTTAGCTGCTTTGAAACAGTTGCTGAACAAAGCCGATGTGCTGGTGCAAAACCTNGCCCCCGGTGCGACTGCGCGCATGGGGCTGGATGCGGCCACGCTGCGCGCCATACACCCGCGACTCATCGTTTGCGATATCTCGGGCTATGGCTTGGACGGCCCTTACCGCGATAAAAAAGCCTATGACTTGCTGATACAAAGTGAAGCGGGTTATTTGTCCATCACCGGCACACCCGAGCAACCGAGCAAAAGCGGCAACTCCATCGCTGATATCGCAGCCGGCATGTACGCCTACACCAGCATATTGGCAGCGCTGATTCACAGAGATAAAACCGGCGATGGTGCGCACATCGATGTGTCCATGCTGGAGTCTTTGACCGAGTGGATGAGTTTCCCGATGTACTATGCCACCGACAACGCACCACCGCCCACACGCAACGGTGCATCGCACGCCACCATTTACCCGTACGGCCCGTTTCTGGCGGGCGACGGTAACAGCGTCATGCTGGGTTTGCAAAACGAACGCGAGTGGATGCAGTTTTGTGAAGTGGTGATGCAAGACAAAGCGCTGGCCACCGACCAGCGTTTCAACAGCAACAGTCTGCGCCACGAAAACAAACAACAGCTTGAGCCTATCATCCTCAAAGAGTTTTCTAGCTTGAGCGCGGCGCAAGTGATTGAACGATTAGACCAAGCGCAAATTGCGAATGCACGCATAAACAACATGGCCGATCTGTGGGCGCATCCGCAATTGAAAGCACGCGAGCGTTGGGTGGAGGTTGACACGCCCAACGGCAAATTGCCTGCACTCTTACCACCGGGTCAAAGCGATGCCTTCGACTACACCATGGGCGCTATTCCGTCGGTGGGCGAACATACACAACAGATACTGACTGAGTTCGGGATCAAACTGTCACCGCATGGCCAGCCATGAATACTGAAGACATGGTCTAAAACATAGGCGCTCTATACGGTGAATGCTTAGACGGTATGCGGTTTGAAGGCAACCGCTATGTCGAGCACTACGTTAAGGCGTGATCACTTCCACCCTCAATTCATTTCTGCGCCACATGGGCAAGGTCCAGGGAGGGTCATAGCGCGAGAGTTGCGGACTGCCTGCCATTTGCCAATTTTTGGTTTTCACCCAGGCCAACAACTCACGGGTTTTGTCTTCCACCTTGGACGCTGTGTTCAAACCGGAATAACGCAAAACCGCAAAACTTTGCGCCGGTACTTCGCGCAATTGCACAGCCTGGTTGTTCGGTTTGGGCAAAGTCTCCATGGTGTATTGAGACGGCATGACAAACTGTATGCGCCAGTCGCGCGCTTCTCGCAAGGAATTTTCATTGGCATTCGGTTGGACGGTCACCGGTGCAGTCATGGCGATTTTGGCCGAGGTGGTCTGGCCTGGAGCTTTGTTGTTGCCGAAAATAAAATCTGCAATCGCTCTAAAGCCCTGACTGGACGCCGAGTCCATGTCGCCGTTGACCACAGTTTCCGCCACCAGTTGAGGCGCATATTGTCGCAATTCAAACGCGTTTTCCTTGAGCAATACGCTGTACATGGGTTCTTCTGTGGCGGCCAAAACAAATCCTGTTGACAAGGTGACTGTAAGAAATACAAAACCGCTGAACATGCGGTTTAAATTGTTAATGGTAAGGTTCATCTAATCATTCTCCAAAATTTCATACTGCCATGCAAGAAGATGAATCTGTGCATGAACATTCGAGTGACAATCTTCGCTGTTTCAAATAAGTTTAAGGTACGGGAATGAATTCGCGCGATATCCGGTTGCTGGGTCTGGTGGCATTTGCCAGCATGGTGTCCATGCGCATGTGTGACCCTATGCTGCTGCAATGGGCGNNGGACTTTAATGTTTCCCAAGGCCAAGCCTCACATGTGATTGCAGCGTTTTCAATTGCGTATGGCGTCATGCAACTGATATACGGCCCCTTGGGCCAACGCCTAGGCATCATGAGACTGATCACCTGGGCGGCAGGTATCAGCACCATTCTCAGCGTCCTCACCGCCTTGTCTTCAGGGCTTGACGCTTTGCTGATAGCGCGCAGTGCCATGGGCGGCGTGGCCGCAGCCATTATTCCTTTGAGCATGGCATGGATAGGTGACCAAGTCGCTTACGACAGCAGGCAGCAGACGCTGGCGCGCTTGATGAGCGCCACCGTTACCGGCGTGATGGCCGGTCAATGGTTTGGCGGCTTTGCCGCCCAATACCTGGGATGGCGCTGGGCCTTCGGCGCACTTGCTTTATTGTTTGCGCTTGCATTTATTCTTTTGTACCGCAGCAGCATGTACCGCTCGCAAGCCACAATCGCGCTACAGCCTAAAGTGTCGGCTGCAGAATATTTACGCGGCACCAGGGAGTTGCTTCGCGCACCCGGTGTGCAGCGGGTGCTGTTACTGACCCTGCTAGAGGGTGCGCTGGCCTTTGGCGTGCTGGTATTCGTTCCCAGTATGTTGATCAAAGATTTTTCGCTCAGCTCTTCATCTGCCGGTGCCGCCATGTTGCTCTACGGGCTTGGCGGATTGATGTATAGCCAGTTCGCCAAACGCTGGATCACCTGGTTGGGCGAAGGGGGGCTGGCGATGACCGGCGGCTTGTGCATTGCCACGGGTTTGATTTTGCTGTTGATCAGCACGGTTATTTACGGCGCGCTGGCAGCTTGCCTGGTCATTGGTTTGGGTTTTTACATGCTGCATAACGTGCTGCAAACCCAGGCCACACAAATGGCGCCGCACAACCGCAGCACCGCCATGACGTTGTTTGCCAGCGTGCTGTTTCTGGGTCAATCCAGCGGAGTGGTGATCTTGTCTGTCTGCCTGGACGCCGATGTGTTGAGGCAGTCATTCGCGGCAGTTGCCATAGGCATTGCTGTGATCGGTTGGACCGTGGCAAGACATAGTCCTGGCAAGACAAACACAGTCAGCTGAGTTTTTTCACCAGCAGTTGGTTTGTATCCATATTGATGGCAGCTTCAAAACTGGAGGCAAACTGCTTGGCGCCACGCAGCAACATGCGCACCGGCAAGCCGTTGGCATAGGAAAACGAATGGCGTGCAAACAGTACTGCACCGTTAGAGCCTTCGCGCACAGAAAAATTCTGTTGAGTCACTTTGTCGTTGATCTGCGTGCACAAAGTCTGCAACTCGGCCACCGGTGTAAAAGAACTGGCAGCAAACGCCTGGCCGATAAAAATGATTTGCTTGGTGTCTAAAGCCACCCGAGTCCAGAACGGGTACATGAAGCCGCGGCTGGCGTATGTGTCGCCGTTTTTTTCAAGACGCGCATCCGTGCGGTTGCTGTTGTAGTAATCACAAACCAGTTGATTGGTGACTTCAAGCGGTTTCCAGACTTTCACTTCAGCATCCGATTTTTGCGCGCGGGATTCTTCTATCACTTCGATCACATGCACAGACAGCTTGGGTATTTCAGTCTTCAAAAACCCGGCAATTCGCATATTGGTTTGCAAAGAAATCAATATCTCATCAAACTGCGGCGCTTTGACTTGGATTTCAGTCGGCGCGGTTTGCATCACCATTTCTTTGTAATAGCGCTCGGGCTTGGCCATCACAAAGTGCTTGTACAAATGGTAGTCTTCGATGATTCTTTTGAATTCCATACCGAAGAAAAAATGGCGCAGGTCTTTTTTTTCTAGCACGTCGTCATAGAACAACTGCAAGGCATATTCCAGTTTTTCTTTTAACTCTGATTCATTTCTCTCGACCATAAATTTTTTTTCAAATCAAAATTGAGGGNGACTATCTTACTCAAAATGCTGTGTGGGGTGCACTCCACCAAGGCGCACGTATCAATCAGCACTTCGCTTTTATAAATCGGATCGAATAGCAGGATATTGATATAAATCAAAAAAAGAATACATAAGCGCTCAACGCAAGCAGTACTTAAAACATTTTTTAGCGCGGCATGTGCAGGCCTATACCGTAGCTACAGGGGCTGCAGGCGAGCCTATCGCCCCGGGCAAACGCAAGGGCGGCGCAGTCAGCAAAAAGCGGTTGCGTTTGTTTTCCCGCAACCAAGTAGCCAAATGGGTCATGTACCAAAGCTCGCCCAGGTGCACGCCCAGCTTGAACAGACAATGCTCATGCAAAGGTAAGGTGGCGCAGGCACCGTCGCCGGGCGTGGCGGGATGGGCTTCAACCGCGTAGTTGTCAGCGATCAGGGCGATCAAACCGCTGTCGGTGATCCATTGCTTGAGTTTGTCGTCCCGGCCGTCGAGGGTGCTGCCGGAGCGCGCCAGCACGTCGGCATCGGGTTGGCGTTTCATGTCCATCAACACCTGACCAAAGCCGGTATGTATGCACACCATGTCCCCGCTTTCGACTTCAATGCGGTCTTTTTCCAGAATGCGCATCCAAGTGTCATAACCGACGGCTTCACCGGTATGACCCAAGTGAGCATGCAAATCCACCATGACTGCGCGGCCTTGCACGCAACGCTCGGCCATGTGTTCTATGCCCAATGCTTTGGCGTAAGAAGTGGATTCCTTGGGGATATTGATGAAATCAAAAATACCGGCACCCTCAGGCTTGTCCGGACCGACCACATCTATACCGGCGCGGTAGCCGTTGTAATACAGAGGTTCTGGCACGCCGTCACCATCCGCGTCAAACATGGAACCGGCGTGCGCCAGGCTGTCCCATTGGGTGCTGTACTGCAAGTGCATGATGACCAGGTCGTCACTTATGACATCGGTGCATAAAGGGTCGTCGCACCATAACTGGTAGTTCATGTTCGGCTTGCCGTTGCGCACTGTGGGCCTGAGCACAGGTGCGCTGCGTCTGGGGTTGAGTACGCTGGCGCCCGGGTAGTCCAGCGGCAGGCTCAGGTTGAACGTGATGCCGTGCTTCACCTCAGCCATGCCTTGCATGACTTTTTCACGGGTCAGCAAATTCATGCGACCGGCCTGGTCATCCGGACCGAAGTCGCCCCAGGTAGAACCGACGGGACGATTTTTCCAACGTGTCGATGTGCTCATGGCCTTCACCTCAATCAGTTAAGTCAAACAATGAATGCAGCCGCGAAGCGAAGCGTTTACAAAGGCTTGCGAATCAGGCTGGCGATTTCACCGATCACACCTTTGCGAAACAGCATGACGCAAACAACAAAAATCAGGCCTTGCACCACAGTCACCCAAGAGCCGAGTTGCGCCAGGTAGTTTTGCATGGTGACGATGACGGCAGCACCCACCACAGGACCGAACAAAGTGCCCAGCCCGCCGACCAGTGTCATCAACACCACCTCGCCGGACATAGACCAGTGCACATCAGTCAGCGAAGCCAACTGGAATACCAGCGCCTTGGTGCCCCCAGCCATGCCGGCCACGAGCCCCGAAAGTACAAAGGCAATCAGCTTGAAGCGATCGGTGTCATAACCCAGCGACAGCGCGCGTTGTTCGTTTTCGCGAATCGCTTTGAGCACTTGCCCGAAGGGCGAATGTACGATGCGCCAGACAAGCGCAAAACCGATCAGAAAAACACCCAGCACAAACATATACATGGCGGAGCTGTTGCTCAGATCAATCAAACCGAACAAATGCCCTTGCGGTACACCTTGAATGCCGTCCTCGCCCCCTGTGAATGGTGTTTGCAAATACACAAAGTACACCATTTGCGACAAAGCCAGCGTGATCATGGCAAAGTAAATACCTTGTCGGCGAATGGCCAGCAAACCCACCACCCAGGCCAGCAGCGTGGCACACAGCATAGAGAACAAAACACTCAACTCGGGGGTCAGACCCCAGACCTTGGCCGCGTGCGCTGCCGCATACCCGGCAGTGCCGAAAAACATGGCATGGCCGAAGGACAATAAACCGCCGAAACCCAGTAGCAGATTGAATGCGCATGCGAACAAAGCAAAGCACATCACCTTCATTAAAAACACGGGGTAGATGAAATAAGGTGCAATGGCGAAAAATGCAAACATCAAGCCAAACACCAGCCATTGGTGGCGCATGTCTTGGCTGTCGGAGACGGCGTGGTTCATGGTTTATTTTTCCGTTCCAAACAGGCCGGCAGGTTTGATCAGCAACACGATAGCCATGATGACGAATATCACTGTGTTGGAAGCCTCCGGGTAAACCACTTTGGTGAGACCTTCGATCAGACCCAGACCAAAACCCGACAAGATAGAACCCATGATCGAGCCCATGCCACCGATCACCACCACGGCAAACACCACGATGATGATGTCGGCACCCATCATGGGGCTGACCTGGTAAATCGGTGCGGCCATGACACCTGCCAACGCTGCCAGACCGACGCCAAAACCGTAGGTGAGCGTGATCATGCGCGGCACGTTGATGCCAAAGGCTTGCACCATGGAAGGGTTCTCTGTGGCAGCGCGCAAATAAGCGCCGAGCTTGGTGCGCTCAATCACAAACCAGGTACTGAAGCAAACAAACATGGAAGACACAATCACCCAGGCTCGGTATTTAGGCAGGAACATAAAGCCCAAGTCAATCGCGCCCGTGAACACTTCGGGTACGGCGTAAGGCATACCGGATGCGCCATAGGCATTTCTGAACAAGCCTTGAATGATCAAAGCCAGACCGAAGGTGAGCAGCAAGCCATACAAATGGTCCAGCTTGTACAAACGCACCAGCATGCTTCTTTCAATCGCCATGCCTATGGCACCGACCACCAACGGCGAAATCACCAGTGCCAGCCAGTAATTCAAGCCAAACCATTGCAGCGCCAAATACGCCACAAACGCGCCCATCATGTACTGCGCGCCGTGAGAGAAGTTGATGATATTGAGCAAGCCGAAAATCACCGCCAACCCCAGCGACAACAAAGCGTAAAAAGACCCGTTGATCAAGCCGATCAACAGTTGGCCAAACAAAGCCTGCGAGGGGATACCGAAAATTTCCATGCGCTGATCAGTTCTTCACAAAAGGACATTCGCCTTCACTCATGGGGCGGAAGGCCTGGTCTGCCGGAATGGTGGCCAGCAATTTGTAATAGTCGTAAGGGTATTTAGACTCGGAGGGCTTTTTCACTTCGAACAAATAAGCTGGGTGCAGCTTGCGGCCATCCTTGCGAATACTGCCTTTGCCAAACAGGATGTCGTCTGTGGGCAGGTCTTTCATTTTCTGCGCGACCTTGGTACCGTCATCGGTTTTTGCAGCATCAATTGCTTTAAGGTAATGAATCACGCCAGCGTAAACTCCCGCTTGGTCCATGGATGGGTATTTTCCGCCGTGCAATGCGGCGAAACGCTTGGACCAGGTGCGGGTCCGGTCATTCAAGTCCCAGTAAAAAGTCTCTGTCAGATACAAACCTTGTGCTTTTTCCAAACCGAGTGAATGCACATCAGGCAGGAAAACCAGCAAGCCAGCCAAGGTTTGACCGCCTTTGACAATACCGAATTCATAGGCTTGCTTGATGGCATTGGTGGTGTCACCACCTGCATTGGCCAGTCCGATGACCTTGGCCTTAGAGGCCTGTGCCTGCAAAAGGAAAGAAGAGAAATCCTGGGTGGCCAGTGGATGGCGCACTTTGCCAAGCACCTTGCCGCCGTTTTTCAACACCACAGCCTCGGTGTCGCGCTCAAGTGCCTGACCAAACGCATAGTCGGCTGTCAGAAAATACCAACTGGTGCCGCCGTGTTGAACCACGGCTTTACCTGTGCCGTTGGCGAGCATCCAAGTGTCATACAGCCAATGAATGGTGTTGGGCGAGCAGGCTTTGCTGGTCAGGTCTGCTGTGGCTGCGCCGGTATTGACGTGGATTTTTCCTTTTTCACGTGTAACCTGACTGATGGCCAGAGCCACCGAGGAGGTTGGTACATCAACAATCATGTCGACCTTGNTGGTGTCGTACCACTGACGGGCAATGTTGGAGCCGATATCAGGCTTATTCTGGTGATCCGCACTGACAATTTCAATCTTCAAACTGCTTTTGCTGCTTTTCAAATAGTCTTCTACCGCCATTTTGGCAGCCACCACCGAGCCCGGGCCGGTGATATCGGCATACAAACCGGACATATCGTTGAGCACGCCGATCTTGACGATGCCGTCGGATATCTGGGCGGATACATTCAGGCCGATTGCGCCAAGCAAGGCAGCGAGCAAAGTTTTAATTGGGAATTTCATGGTCATGTCCTTCAAATAATCAGATACCCAAAAACTCATTGAGCATTGGCATATTGGCTTGCAACTGCGCGGCTTCAAAGCCGTGGACTATGCGTCCGTGTTCCATCACATAAAAGCGGTCTGCCAGGCCGCTGGCAAAGCGGAAATTTTGCTCGATCATGACGATGGTGAAATTCTTTTCGCGCAAGGTATGAATCATGCGCGACAGCGCTTGCACGATCACAGGCGCCAGTCCTTCGGAAATTTCGTCCAGCAACAACAGTTTTGCACCGGTACGCAAAATGCGCGCAATGGCAAGCATTTGTTGTTCGCCACCCGACAAGCGAGTGCCGGGGCTGTGACGGCGCTCATACAGATTAGGAAACAGCGCGTAAATTTCTTCCAACGTCATGGCGCCGGGGGCAATCACCGGCGGCAACAACAGGTTTTCCTCACAACTGAGACTGGCAAAAATACCGCGCTCTTCCGGGCAATAACCGACGCCTAATCGCGCAATATCGTGAGTCGCCCAGTTGCTGGTTTCTTGCCCGAGTATTTGTATGGAGCCGCTGCGCTGACCGACAAGTCCCAAAATAGATTTGATGGTGGTGGTGCGGCCCGCGCCGTTGCGGCCCAGTAGCGTAACCAACTCGCCCTGGTTCACCACCAGATCGACACCATGAAGAATGTGCGATTCGCCGTAAAACGCATTCACCCCCTGCAAATGCAGGAATGGCACAGAGGACTTTGCTTCAGTGGCCATGTGCACCTGCCAGTGTGTGTTCTGCACTTCCCATATAAGCCTCAAGTACCAGCGGGTCTTGCGACACCGTCGCATAAGGACCCTCGGCAATGATCTGACCGCGCTGAAGCACACTGATGGTGTCGGCAATTTGCGAAACCACGTGCATATTGTGTTCAACCATCAACACAGTACGGTTGGCGCTGACTTTTTTAATCAGCTGCGTCACCTTGTCCACATCTTCATGGCCCATGCCTTGGGTGGGCTCGTCCAGCAACATCAGTTCTGGCTCGGTTGCCAGCGTGGTGGCAATTTCTAACGCGCGCTTGCGTCCGTAAGCCAGCTCAACCGCTTGTTTGTTGGAAAACTCGGCTAACTCGACTTCTTGCAGCAGCTGCATGGCGCGGTCATTGAAGCGGTTCAAGCTAGATTGAGAGCGCCAGAAATCATAAGAATTGCCCTGTGCTCTCTGCAAAGCAATGCGTACATTTTCAAGAACGGTCAAATGCGGAAAAGTAGCGGAAATCTGAAAAGACCGCACGATGCCGCGACGCGCTACCTGGACCGGCTTTTCCGCAGTAATGTCGTGCTGATTGAATAAAATCTGCCCGCTGGTCGGGCTCAGAAACTTGGTCAACAGGTTGAAAAAAGTCGTCTTGCCTGCACCATTGGGACCGATCAATGCATGGATAGTGCCGCGGCGTACCTGTAGATCAACTTGATTGACGGCGATAAAACCTTTGAANTCTTTCACCAGTTTCCTGGATTCCAAAATAACTGCATCGGCCATCGGCTCGTCCATGGTTTAACTTTGTTGACAGCAAAGGATCTTCGCTTGTGAGCCTATGCCGCCTCCCTATGGTAAACCCGTAGCCGCATCAATCACCCGCTACAAAAGATCAAGTCTCAGTTTGAACATGATTTGACAGATGTGAAAAAAGTGGAAACAGCCCTGCTAACCTTGCAATATCTAAGCTGGTTATTTCAAGCGGTAAATTGCTAATTGAAATGCATTGCTGTGCATCAAATATCCGTTTATTTCAAACGCGATTTCAATTCAGGATTCACGGTACAAATTGAATCTCTGCTGAACAAAAAGCGAGGTCCCAGACGGCAAGGCCAAGAACGGTCCGTCTAAAGGCAAGCGAACGGTTAATGGCTGAAAAATGCAAACTTGTCCTGGACTTATGAACTGGACAAGAGCAAAGCATTTCTGGAATAAGATTGTTTTGTTGAGATAAATGCATCAGACTGCCAGTATTGTTTTTGAAATTGCAGTCTGAGCATAATTGGCTAAATACTTGGCGAGTTCAATCATCAATAACGGTTGTAAATTTCCAGCGCCTTAAGCATGGATTTTTCTTTTTCGATGATAGGAATCATTTTGGATTCTTTGTCATCGTATTGCTTTAGCAGTTCAATCACCCGCTCTGCAGCTGCTGCTGGCACCACCACCACGCCGTCGGTATCTCCGACAATGTAATCACCCGGATTAACCAGGATATCGCCGCACTTGACCGGCACCTGCTTTTCAGCACCAACCATGCGACCCACAGATGTTGCCGGAGAAATGCGGCGTGACCAGACCGGGAAACCGATGCGGCGCAATTCAGCCACATCGCGAACCGCCCCATCAATGACCGCGCCGGCCAGGCCTCGCACCTTGGCTGTGGTGCCCATCAGATTACCCATNGCGGCAATGTCAATACCGTCTTGCATAACAAAAACAAGTACCGAGCCGGCAGGTGCCTGGTCTAGCAACTCAAGCGCAAGNTTCGGGTATTTGCGCGCATCGTTTTTCAATACCGGACGCAGCACCACCGTTGCAGCNCGGCCGACGACACGCGAGTCAAAAATCGGCTTCATGTCAGCCGACATCCAACCGCGTGCGCCGGTGGCCTCTTCAATAGCATCGGCAATATTTCCGGTGCTGTTTTCAGGCAAGGCCAAAGCCTCGATGATTTGCTCTTGCGTTAATGCCCACGATAAAGAAGAAAACACCAGGCTGAAAATCACCAGTAACAAACGAATGAAGATTTGCATTGCCATCCTTTGCAAAACTGATTTCAAAATTCAGACAGAAATGGCATTTATTTGGCTAAGCCAAGGCTATTGATACCGGCTTCTGCGACTTGGGCATCCTGCTGTGAAGTAGCGCCACTGACGCCGACTGCACCTATGACCTGACCGTTATAAGTGATGGGTACACCGCCTTCCAGCAGGTAGGCGTTAGCAATGGTTGCCAATGTCGCACGGCCTTTGGCTACATCTTCAAGCACTTTGGTCGGTCGACGGAAAGCGGCGGCAGTTTTGGCCTTACCTATGGCCACATCAATGCTGCCGTACTGTGCTGTTTCCATTCTGTTTAAAGTGATCAGGTGACCGCCTTCATCCACCACGGCAATGATGACGTTCCAGTTGTTGGCCCGCGCTTCAACCAGTGAAGCAGCCGTTATTTTTTGAGCGGCTTCTAAAGTCAGGGATTTTTTATCGATCAGTTGCGCATTGGCGCCCAAAGCGAAAGTAAGCATTGCAATAGTTGTTAAAAAACGAGTGAAAGTTGTCATGTCTGTTCTCCGTTGATTGTTTTTAAATGATCAGTTAAGCCATATTGGATAGACTTTTCTGATTTGAAAAAGTGTACATCTTTTGATCAAACAGCTGAAATGCAGTTAATCCCCTATTCATCATGACCGATATCGCTGAATGATCTAAATTATTTATGCATGGCTTGTTGGAAAATTTTTACAAGCAAATGTGCAGGGGTAAATACTGAATGTTTCAATGAGATAGACTTGATCATATTCAAAATCATCACTTTATTTGTCTATGAATTCAACCAGACTTGCCATTGTTCTTAGCATGTTTGCCATGGCCTTTGCGGCTGTTGCTCAAACCACAACCCTCTTACGCGATTGCCCGGATTGTCCTGAGATGATGGTCATCCCAGCGGGCAGTTTTACGATGGGTTCATTAACCGGCAGCGAAGAAGAGGCAAATACGCCCAGGCGTACAGTGAGCGTCAACGCTTTTGCAATTGGCAAATACGAAATCACCCAAGCCCAGTGGTTTTCCATCATGGGAACCCGACCCGGCATGTTCAAAGGAGACGATCTTCCGGTTGAACAGGTAACTTGGAAACAAGCCCGGGAATTCACTCGCAAACTCAGCGAAAAAACCGGACAAGCTTATAGGCTACCCACTGAAGCAGAATGGGAATATGCAGCACGTGCCGACAGTCAGACAGACTATTACTTCGGCACTGATCAAATGCAGGTGACTGATCACTCTTGGTTTGATGAAAATTCAGATGAAACCACTCACCCTGTTGGTCAAAAGCCAGCGAATAACTACGGGCTGTACGANATGTACGGCAATGTCTGGGAATGGACTATGGATTGTTGGAACACCAGCTACGAAGGTGCACCTGTCGANGGCAGCGCCTGGACGAGCGGTGATTGCTCNATGCGAGTGGCCAGAGGCGGCTCTTGGTACAACAAATTGAAATCAATTAAATCAACAGCAAGGGCTAGGTATTCCTCTGAAATTCGCTATAACAGCCGAGGCGGCGGGTTACGCGTTGTTCGGGAATTGCCCAGTAATTAAACCTTTATCAAGAAACGTTTTATTTGACTGGTAGTACTTCCTATACTTTTAAAAATTCTTGTATAGGCTTGAGTGATACAGCCGGAAACGGGGAAATTGTTTGCTGCGATCAGCTCAAATCATTAGCTGTCGCTAAAATTGCGCTTAGGTGTTTTATCTTCAACCAAATTATTCAATTGCCATGAAAAATACATCGCTGGTTAGCAAAATTTTTCTCCTGATAACTCTTACCGCGGGACTGACCTATGCTGGGGAACCGCAATGGATCAGCGACAGCAAGGGCTGCAAAGTAGCCAATGTATTTCCTCAAGAAGATGAATCCATCAATTGGACAGGCGCTTGTGAACAAGGTTTAGCCACCGGTGAAGGCAAGCTCACTTGGCTAATCAATGGCATTGTCACCGATACCTATGAGGGGCAACTGGTCAAAGGCTGGGCTGAAGGCGAAGGCAAGTTGACCCGCAAAGACGGTGTTTACACCGGCGAATGGAAAAACAGTTTGCAAAATGGCAAAGGCCGTTATCAACACGAAGACGGCACCTGGTACCAAGGCGGCTGGAAAGACGGTAAGCCCCACGGTCATGGGCAAATGCTGACCCCTGAAGGTAAAATTTTCAGTGGTACATGGTATGACGGCTATTACGAAGACGAGCAGCCACCCGAAAACCGCGGCTAATTAATCAAGCGCCATACAATCAGCCCGCGCCGGGAAATACCCGGCTCTCACCGGACTAGACACCGCTACTAGGAAAGCGTCCTGAATGGCATAAGCCTCTTGTTCGCGCTTGTACCAAAGAACGCATTTTTCCTGAGTTGTTTTCAATAATTCTCCATTCTGTCCGGACGTGTACTGTAGGTAATGCACCATTTCATGAAGCAAAACAGAACGGTCAAAAAGATTTGACTCCGGCTTGAGTTTTTCATCCAAATATATGGTCTCTCCTCCCGGGTAATGGCCGAGTACAACACACCTTGAATTGCAGGCGAGCCGGCTTAAGTCCGCAGAAGATAAAAAACTGATGGTTGGTAATTTATCCGGCAAGGGATATTTGGACAAGTCATGAATGCTAGAAAAAAGCACAGGAATCAAATCCTTCCGATCCAGCTTCAAATTGGCACCGGCAAAATCATCTAAAAATTTCTGCTTGCCACTTTTGTATTTTTCATACATGCCCGTGTTGTTGCTTGGATCATCTGCTGCTGCAAGTCCTACAAACCCTGATAGGCATACGATCAAAGAAACAATGGCACGCGCCGGTAAACAAATCACCGGGTTTGATCTCATGTTTCAATCCGCTTTCGCCTTGTTGAACTCAAACACCAGATGCAGATAACGCCTACCTATCAGGTCCTTGGTCATGCTTATGGTTTCCGACCCCAGGTCGGCTTCAAAAGTAAAACGGCCACTGGCGGGTGGATTCAAGTAAAGAAAAGGTCCTTTGATTTTGGTTTCAACCATGACTTCACCAGATACATTTTTCACGCGTAAAGCCACGTCTTTGACATCAGTAACTTGGCCGTTGTTACGAAACACCAGTTGAATAGGGTATTTAGGGGCTTGCGCGTCTAGATAAGTTTGTTCTTCGTCATTCACTCCACCGGTAATGAATGTGTATTCACCTTGGCGTTGTAGCTTGATAGCCTGAGCCTGCGCGGATGACAGGCATATAAAAAGTGCGAGGAGCGCAACAGAAAAAAGAGGCACGGGACTGGTCATATGTGTAAGCAGTGAGGTATGTTTTTTTTGCATATAGGTTTAAACCAGTTGATTTAAGGATTTATTCTTTGATAAAGAAATACGAATATTTCTTACATGTCGTTTAAAGATTATGATGTGTGAACCTTAAAATTGCAAATAACCCTCGTGTCGGCTGATCGGCATGCTTATTTCACCTACAGGAGTAACGCTTGCCATGTTAAAAAAATACTTTTTAATGCTGTGCCTTGGTTTTTATTCAGTCTGTACCTTGGCAGCAGATACTGCTGGATTGCAAGGTCAGTGGTCAGGCGTGTGGTACATCGGCATGAGCAGTGGCAAGGCCCACCTGCACTTCGATGAGGACGGCAGTTCACACATCAGTTTCACCAATCTGGATGAATTCGGTGAAGAGGATATTCCCTTGAGCAAACTGAACATAGACTCAGGTTCGGTCAGTTTCTCGGTGCCGAGTAAGTACAGCGCTGCTTTTCAAATCCAACTCAAAATAAAGCCAGATGGCAAAACACTGGATGGCNGCGGTAAATTTGACGGNGCTGGTGCCAAACTGGTGTTTCACCAAATCGAATTGAAGCATGAAGCTGAATGCAACTGCATGATTGCAGTTGCATGATCTATAAACAGTGANAAAGATTTATTCGTTAGGCAGTGCCTTTATATAGCGTGCCAGTAATCTGATTTCCTCAGATTTCAAAGTATTTTTGAAACTGGGCATAGCGCCTTGGCCTTTGATAAGGGTGTTGTAGATAGCTTCTTCGTCTTTAGTGATGCCTGCCAATTTCGGACCACCCTTACCCGCTTTCATGCCAAAGTTTCCATGGCACCAACTGCAGCTGTTGGCGAAAAGCTTTTTAGCATCTTTCTGCTCAGCTTCCTGGGCTTCCTGTGCTAAAACCGGAATGGCAAACGATGAAATAAGTACTGTAGCCACAAAAAATTTAAATTCACTGAAACGGTGAAACATGCTTTCTCCATAGTTGATACGATTTTGTTTCAAGTATACATATTGAAAGAGTTTTGATACAAGCAAAAATGAAAAAAGCGGGAAGTTTTCACTTCCCGCTTTTTTTCAGATCAACTCAATTATTTCAAAGCGAAGACGATCAACTGACCGTTATCAGTCGCCATTTCAGTGAACGGTGCACCGAACAAGGGACCGTAGTTACCTGCAACGTGGCTGCCCCAACCAGTCACAACAGCAACATACTGCTTGCCTTTGGCTGTGTAGCTGATAACACCACCGTGGTGACCCAAACCATTGTTATGGCTCCACAGTTCTTTACCTGTTTTAGCATCAAGCGCTTGGAATACACCGTCAGCACCAGGCACGAAGACCAGGTCGCCTTTGGTGGACAACAAAGAGGCAAGCACGGGGTACTTGTACTCTACGCGCCATGTGCTCTTACCAGTGATAGGGTCACGGGCTTGGATGGTGCCATAAGCCTGCTTGCCTTTCGGGTGAGTAGCAGTCCATGAAGCGCCGAAGTAGTTCTGGCCTGAGAAGTCTTTTGGACGATCTGCCTTAACCACTTCGAGGTCGAAACACCATTCCTGAGTCGCTTTGTACA
>JGI25912J50252_10000115_pt1 | contig 22439 bp, 23 predicted proteins | sample LauGreSBDMM110DD_2_FD_50252 | JGI IMG/M metagenome (IMG submission 50252)
TCATTAGAAGGTTATGGAGAGAAGAGAATGAAAATAAAGAAAAAAATATCTATAGTTTCAATCTCAATGTTCGCCCTTTTTTCAATCGCCTCTTGTACTCCGCCTATTCCACCAGATGTATTAGCCTCATTCGCCGAAAAAGATGTTCAATGTGCATCAGGTGAAGTTAAAGTTGGGGCATCAGAAGTTGCCTCTATTGCAGTGCAAGCAAGTATTGATTTATATCTTTCATATTGTCCAGAATCTAAAGTTACAACTACACCTGATGTAGTTGAAGCTAATTTAATTATCACTGATTACTCTGCAAAAGAACCTGAAATGTGCTCAACTGCTTCGGTAATCACTCCTGCAATGAGTAAAACTTCAACTTTAGTTTATTTTGTTTCAGGATTTGATGGATTAGTTTTCTCACCCGAAAGTGTTCAGTCAATCATAAATGGAGAGATTACCAATCTTAATGATCCACAAATTGCAGCTACGAATGAAAACTTTGAATTAATTGATCAACCAATTACATTGTTTGGAATAAACAAGCCTTCGACAAGTGATATTGCATATTTAGAATGGGTAGGACGCCAGACTGGCCAGAACGTCAACCAAGTAAAAGCAGCTGAGTTATTTGATGATTATGCAGTACTAGTTGAAAAAATGCTTGTCACAGAAGGNGCCTTTGCAGTTTTGCCTTCNAATGTTATTTTNGATAATGTTTTAACTTTTTCAAATTTAAGAATTCAAGATGTCGATGTTTTGTTTGAAACAAGTAGCTTTGGCTCTGCAGCCTCTCAGTTTGTAACAGAAGAACAAGGTGATGTTCTTAAAACAACATTAGATCCAAGCGTTACCCCTTTATTAGATGCTGGTCAAGAATCATCATCTGCTCCTTGGCAAGGGATTTCAATTTTTGATGTAGGAATGTGCACAGCTGATGATGCTGAGCAAAGTGTTAGGAAGTTCATGAGATTCATGTTAAGACTTGATACTCAAGGACAATTTGAAACGTTTGGCTATTTTCCATTAACAGAAAGTGTTAGATTAAAAGCAGCAGGAATAATTGGCAAAGTGTTACCTTCACCATCAATGGATCCAGCAACGTTAGGTTAATTTCTTAATCTTCAATAATAAATTTTTCAACTTTTTTTATTGTGACTTGNTTCATGATTATCGAGCGGTGAATCACAATTAATCCCGCAGGAGGAAGTGCAGCATCTAGTTCTTCGTAAGCTAGCTCTTCTGAAATTGCGTGCGCAAGACTTATAAGTACAGGTCTATGACCACAGATAACAATTGAATCTTTTGACTTAGCAAGCTTTTTAACAAGTCGAACACCTGGTTGATTTTTCCCAGCCCAACCAAGTTCACTCAAATTTTGATGTGCCTCTAGTGAAATCTCTTTTGATGCCGCATATGGTGAGACAGTTGCAATACACCTAATTGCATCTGAAGAAACAATTTTGTTAACTCCAAAAGCACTTAAAAGATCAGTAATGAGTGGGGTTTGTAAGATGCCATCTGGTGTTAATGGCCTAAAATTGTCGGGCGGAACATTTTTGGAATATCGATCTGCCCACTCAACTCTTTTCTCTGACGTGGCATGGCGAAGTAAAATTAATGGTTTTGTTTTAACAGATCTAAAGGCCTCACGAGCTACATCTTTATCTACGTCATAAGTTAAAAGTTTTAATGCGGCTTTAAGTGAAACCCAAACTAATTGATCTGCTTCATCGTTAGGGATGAATTCAGAGTTTTCAATTAAAGATGCACGCCAGAAAAAGACTGTTTTAGGTAATCCTTCAAATATGTATTCTTGAGAAGTCAATGGTTGATGCAAAGTAACTTTAAGGCCAGTTTCTTCTAAAGTTTCCCTTATGGCTGTTGCAGGTGCTGTATCTGAGCCGTCAATTTTTCCTTTAGGAAAAGACCAATCTTGTCTGTGTGGTCTATGAATAACAGCAATTTTTTTATATAAGCCGAGACCTTTCACAATTACGGTTCCTGCGGCGTAAATATGGTCTTTATTCTTACTCGATGCCATTAATCCAAGCCTCTAAGATTTTTTCGCTTAATTAATTGTTCTTGAGCATCTTGGAGAGAATTTCCAAAAGCATCAAGGCTTCTTCTCATCCAGCCACCATTTTTGTCTAGAAGCCAATGCGCTGTTTCACTATTAAGATATAAATCTAATAACTCAGATAAATATGAAACGTGTTCCGTATCATCAAGTTGAACAAGAGCCTCTACTCTTCTATCAAGATTTCTGTGCATCAAATCTGCTGAACCAATCCAAACTTCTTTACTCCCACCGTTAGTAAATTCATAAATCCTTGAATGTTCAAGAAAGCGACCTAAAATACTTCTCACAGTTATATTTTCACTAAGTCCTGGAACTCCTGGTTTAAGGGCACACATACCTCGGATCACCAAATCAACCTTTACTCCATAACTAGATGCCTCGTATAGTGCATCAATAGTTTGCTCGTCAACAATTGAATTACATTTAAATCTNATTCCAGAAGGTTTACCCGATTTACTGTTATCAATTTCTCTTTTAATTCTTTTAATAATTCCATCTCTAACAGAATGAGGGGCTACTAGTAATTTGTCATACTCATTGTTTGTGGAATAACCTGATAAAAGATTAAATAAATAGGCAATGTCATTTGTTATTTGTGGATTAGCTGTCAAAAGTCCTAAGTCCTCATAACCTCGAGCTGTTTTTGGGTTGTAATTACCAGTTCCTAAGTGACCGTATCGCTTAATTTTTTCATTTTCTTGACGAACCACAAGTGAGAGTTTGGCGTGAGTTTTTAATCCCACCACCCCATAAACAACATGAACACCTGCTTCTTCAAGTTTCCTAGCCCACGAGATATTTGCTTGCTCATCAAAACGAGCTTTAATTTCAACAATTGCCAGAACCTGTTTTCCATTGTGCGCTGCTTCAATAAGGGAGCTGACAATTGGGGAGTCACCTGAAGTTCTATAAAGAGTTTGTTTGATAGCAAGAACTTTAGGATCAGTACTTGCTTGTTCTAAGAATCTTTGAACACTTGTTGAAAAAGAATCATAAGGGTGATGTAACAAAATATCTCTAGTTTTCAAAGCCTCAAAGACATCAGGCGCACTTGCTGATTCAACGATTGCTAACTGAGGGTTAGTTCTTGGAATAAACTTAGCAAATTTCAAATCATCTCTATTTAGATTACAAATATCGTTTAGTCCACGAAGATCAAGGAGTCCAGGCAATCTAAAAACTTCATTTTCTGATGCTTCAAGCTCTTCTACAAGAAGCTCTAAGACGTGCTCATCAATNTCTTCTTCAACTTCAAGTCTTACAACCGCTCCAAATTTTCTTTTAGTTAATTCTCGCTCTAAAGCATCCAAAAGATTTTCTGCATCGTCTTCCTCAACTTCTACATCTTCGTTTCTAGTCACTCTAAATGTGTGATGCTGAACAATTTTCATACCAGGAAAAAGTAAATCAAGGTGAGCTGAAATCACATCTTCTAGTGGAACAAATCTTTGACCTTGCGAATTTATTAATCTAGGAAAAGTCGGAGGAACTTTTACTCTCGCAAACAGTTCAGTGTCGTTCTTTGGGCTATTGATAACAACTGCCAAATTTAGAGACAATCCTGAAATATAAGGGAAAGGATGAGCAGGGTCTACCGCAAGAGGAGTTAANACAGGAAATATTTTTTCAATAAACAAAGTGCCAAGGTTTTTCTTTTCATCCTCAAATAATTCATTCCACCGAATTATTCGAATATCTTTATCGGCTAAAAGTGGCCTAACGTCTTTTTCAAAAATTTCTGAATGCTTTTTTTGAAGTCGGTAACTCTCACTTAATACGGAGCCAAGCAGTTCTCGGGGAAGCATTCCACCGGCAGATCTAACGGCAATTCCTGCTTCAATTCTTCTTTTAGATCCAGCGATTCTTACCTTAAAAAATTCATCTAAATTACTCACAAAAATTGCTAAAAATCTGGCTCTTTCTAAAATTGGAATGTTTGGATCTTGAGCTAAATCCAAAACTCTTTCATTGAAAGATAGCCATGACAAATCTCTTTCCGAGAATCTTCCTTGCGGAAAGCTTTTTGTTTCAACTATCATAGTATTCATAATTTCAGCCTTAGGTAAACGAGCGGTAAAGTCTATCTAAACCCCAGAAATTAAATCCTACTTCTTCATAAAGCTTGATAGCTTTTAGGTTGTTTGAATCAACGTAAAGCATGGCCGAATCTAAACCATTCCTTCTTAGATGGTTCAAACCCCAAAGCATTAATGATTTCCCAAATCCTTTTCCTTGTTGGCTGGGAAGAACCCCTAAAACATAAAGTTCACCAATTGGCTCATGACCATGATCTAAATGTTTATGACCATCATCTTTTTCATGTTTATGATCCTGTCCATGAACTTTAGTCCAACAAAATCCAACTACGTCTTTTTGATCATTTTCTAGTAAAACAAATCCTGTAGCAGAAAACCAATCCTCAGCTAATCGTAATTCTAAATCTTTCTTAGTCCAAGAAGACTGATCTGGAAGATCAGCAAAACTTTCCTTATTTATTGCAAGGAAAATTTCGAGATCATAAACTGGATCAAATTGTCTTAAATTATAATTAGGTGGAAAGTTGAATGCTTCGATTGGTGAAAATAAAGAACGTCGCATTTGAATGACATTTCTGACAGATTCAAATTCCAATTTCTTTGAAAAATTTCTCGCGCTTACAGTATCTCCATGTGACCAAAGCCTTAATTGCTGGTCGTCAACTATATTTTTCATTTCACTGATAATTTGAGTTGCAATACCCTTACGTCGAAAATCCGGATGAACTACAAGTTCACCACTTGGTCCTGCTACTAAATCTGTTGTATCTAAATGGCCGTAACCAACAATATTTTTAATTGAATCTTCTGCAAGTAAATGAATCACAGGTCTGTCTCCACCACTTCGAAGATGAATCTCTACATGTTCAGAGAATGGTCTGGCACCATCTATCTCACTTGAATTAATAACAATGTCAAGAATTTCGTTAACTTGACTATCTGTTAGAGACTTCGTAACTGAAACTTTATACATAATAAATCAGTTTTTGATCCGGTTTTCAACTTCCTCAGCAAGATTATCTGATTGGGAAATTTCTCTACTTGCTACGAACTTGTAACCAACATTTCTGAGTGTGCCAATGAAGTTTTCATACTCTGGTCCTAATTTGGCACGCAGTCTTCTGACGTGAACATCAACAGTTCTTGTTCCACCAAAATAATCAAAACCCCATACTTCNTGCAATAGCTGTTGTCTACTAAATACTCNTCCNGGATGTTGAGCTAAAAACTTTAGTAATTCAAATTCTTTGAAAGTTAAGTCAATGAGCTGACCTTTAATTTTTACTGAATATGCAGACTCATCAATAACAAGATCTCCTCTTTCAATTTCAGGATTTACTTGTTCTTCAGCACCGTTTAATCTGGCAATGACCAATCTAATTCGTGCATCAACTTCTGCAGGTCCAGAATTTTCTAAAATAATTTCATCCAATCCCCAGTCAGGAGAAATTGCAATTAATCCACCTTCTGTGGTAATTGCAATCAGGGGAGCTGTAATTCCAGTGGTTCTAATTAATCGACATAAACTTTTAGCACCCGGTAAATCTTTACGTGCGTCTACTAGTACTGCATCACAAATTGGTGCATTAATAAGTGCTGAAGGTTCAGCAGGCATGATTTTTACTTGGTGATTTAATAATGAAAGAGCTGGCAAAATTTCTACTGAATTTCCTCGAGCGTTAGTGACCAGAATTAAATTGGTCATCATCTGCTCCTTGAAAGAATTTATACTCCTAATTTTACCTTCATCACTTTCTACGCACATCTGGAACCAGCGGTTTCAGGCACATCTAGAACTATTTGTAGGCAGGATAGACTTTTATTAATGTCAAAATTACCTTCGGAATTACCACCAGAGATTGTGCGCATCTCATGGCTTTTAGGCCATTGGGAAGGCGTTGGGCAAGGTCAATATCCAAACTCCAGTAATTTTTCATTCATCCAACAACTTGAATTCAATAATGATGGTCGTCCATTTATTGATTATGAAAGTAAATCTTGGGAATTAAATGCAGATGGTACAGCTGGTAAACCAATGCATTCTGAAAAAGGTTTTTGGAAACCAGGAGAAGGTGCAAGTGTTGAAGTGTCAATTTCTCATGTCACAGGAATTTCAGAAATATGGACAGGATTAAATGAAGTTTTAACAATTGAAGAGGCAAAAATAACTTCAGCCAGAGCCAGGATCGTAACTCAGTGGGTTGGTCGAGTTCCTAGTGCAAAACCTGTGGATGCAGGTGATCGTTTGTATGGATTGATGAATGGTGAATTAATGTGGACTTACGATATGGCAGCAGTAGGTCAAGAGATGCAAAACCATTTATGGGCCAGACTTAAACCATTGAGTGAAGCACAAATTATTGAAACAAAGAAAACAGGTAAACCTGTTAGGAAACATGTTGTACCTAGTATCCCGGGAGTTAAGTAATGAATGACTTTTTAGAGGCTTGGGATAGAAGGCTTCGGACTGCAGGTTTTCGGATAACTCCACAAAGACAATTAGTTTTGGAAGCTGTAACACATCTTCGTCATGCCACACCAGAAGAAATTTTGGGTGAAGTCCAAATAACGGCAAGTGGTGTAAATCTTTCCACTGTTTATCGCACCCTAGAAGTTTTGGAACAAGTTGGTTTAGTAACACATGCCCATATTGGGCACGGTGCTCCTACTTATCACGTAGTAGATGACACCCCACATATTCATTTAGTTTGTTCAAGATGTAGAAAAGTTGAATCAATTGATGGCGATGATTTTGCTAAATATGCAAATAAATTAGAAAATGACAATGGTTTTGTGGTAAATATTTCTCACGTAGCACTACACGGTTTGTGTAAAAAATGTGCTAATGAGGGAAATGTTGTAACTGATCATGACCACTAATTCCTTAACTCTAAATTTAACAGGACAAGTAAGACCACCTGAATCTGTTGTTGATCAAGATGTGGCCTGGCATTACGGAGATCCGTTAAGAGAGCAAAAGAATCTTATTCAAGGATTAGGCGCGGTAGATATTTCTAATCGCGGTGTTATAAAGATATCTGGAAATGATAGAAAGACATTTCTTCATTCNTTAACTTCTCAGCATATTGAAAGAATGAAAGCTGGAGAGTCATGTTCGACTTTGTTGTTAACTCCAAATGGACACATTGAACATGAATTACACGTTATAAATAGTGAAAATGAAATATATCTAATCGTTGAAAAATCGTCTCTAATCCTAATTTTGGAATTTTTTAAAAAAATGGTNTTTATGTCACAAGTANAAATAACTNATCAAACAAGTAATTTGGCTGCCATTTTTGAACCCATTAGAGAAAATCACAATGATTTTCCTACTTGGTTAACTCCGATTAATTACGCTGGAGAGCCCATTTCAGATGCGGGACAAAGTGCTGGTGGAGATCCAAACAGATACGCACCAACAAGACCAGGAATTTATAAAGGTAGAGAAATACTAATTAATAGAAATGAACTAGAAGGTTATCTACAAAAAAAAGAAACGTTAGCTGGAACTTGGGCGCTGGAAGCAATTCGCATAGCCGCAGGAGTTGCCAGAGTAGTTGTTGACGCAGATCATAAAACTATTCCACATGAAATTGGATTAATTGGAAATGCTGTTCATTTAGAAAAAGGTTGTTATCGCGGACAAGAAACTGTGGCACGAGTTCATAACTTAGGTAAGCCACCTAGAAAACTTGTACTTATTCACTTAGATGGAAGTCCTAATCGCTTACCAAAAACAAAGAGTCCCATCATTGTTGATGGCGTTGAAGTTGGAGTTATTGGTTCAAGTGCTCAGCATTATGAATTAGGACCAATAGCACTTGGAATTGTAAAATCAAAAACAGAAGTGCTCTTAAATGTTGCCGTTGATGAGATTCCTGGAACTATTCAAGAAGTAGTAGTTGCACAATGAACAATTCTCCAGTGTTAGTTGAAATGATTCGCGCTGGTTTAGTTGAATCTGCGCATCGCGGTCATGCAGTTTTATTAGANGCAGATGGAAAAATTGANGTTTCTCTTGGTGAACCAAACGAGCCAGTGTTCCCGCGAAGTGCCATAAAGCTTGCTCAAGCGACTGCAATGTTACGAAGTGGGGCAAAACTTGAGAAAGAACAATTAGCTATTTCTTGTGCATCTCATAGTGGTGAAGAGCTACATCGAGAATTAGTGACCAAGATGCTAAAAGATATTGGTTTAACAACAGATGCTCTCCAATGTCCGCCAGATTTGCCATTAGATACAGCAACTCAAATTGAGTACTTAAGTAAAGGAATGAAACCCGAAAGACTAACCATGAATTGTTCTGGGAAACATGCAGGAATGCTTACAGCTTGCGTAGAGAATAATTGGTCAATTGAAAATTACTTAGGATCAGAACACAATTTACAAAAACTAATTATAGAGACCATTGAAGATTTAAGTGGTGAAAAGATTTTTAAATCAACTTTTGATGGTTGCGGCGCACCATTGCATGCAGTTTCATTAATCGCTTTAGCAAAGATTGCTCAGAACGCAGTCTTATCGGACACAAGTACAGAACAAAGAAAAGTTGTTGATGCGGCCAGAAAATTCCCAATTTATAATTCTGGAAATAAAAGAGACGTTGCACAATTCATGCAAACAGTGTCAGGATTTTTCACCAAAGAAGGAGCAGAAGGAGTTCATGTCGGAGCACTTTCTGATGGGAGATCTTTTGCGGTTAAATTCGAAGATGGTTCGATGAGACCAAGAGCTGCTTTTGTTGTGGCAGTTCTTCGTTACTGGGGAATTGAAGAAAATGTTCTAGAAAAAATGAGCCACTTGGAGATAACACCGGTACTTGGTGGGGGAAAACCCGTAGGCTCAATGCAAGCACTACCAATTGGAAGGTAATTAAATGCCGTTAAGCATGTACACACTGAATGTGGTTCTGGGCTATTTGTTTGTTGCAATTAAAATTTGGGCTTTTGTAGACGCCGTCACACAAAAGAAAGAAGTCTTTGCCGCGGTTGGTCGTCAATCAAAACTGTTTTGGTCCGCGCTTCTAGGAATATCAGTGTTTTCGCAATTTATTTCAGTTTGGACCCAAGGTTCAAATTATGGAATATTACAACTTGTGGGATTAATTTTAGCAATCGTTTATTTGGTTGATCAAAGACCAAAGATGAACGAAATCAGAGGAAAGTAGTTACTTTTTTCCTTGATTAGCTACTACTGCAATTGCTTCTGCAGCAGCTGTTGGATCTAAGTACTCTCCACCATTTCTTATTGGTTTAAAGTTTTCATCTAACCGGTAAAGTAATGGAACACCTGTTGGTAAATTCAATTTAGCGATCTCGTCATCACTTATGTTTTCCAAGTGTTTAATTAATGCTCTAAGTGAATTTCCGTGTGCTACAACTAGCACTTTTTTCCCAGATTCTAATTCGGGAATTATGGATTCTTTCCAATAAGGGATAACTCTCACCACAACATCTTTTAAACATTCAGTCAAAGGAATTTCTGAAGGATTCATATCTGAATATTTAGGGTCTTTATTTTGGGCATATTTGTCATTGGGATCAATTGGTGGAGGTGGGACATCAAAAGATCTGCGCCATAACATGAATTGTTCTTCACCATATTTATCCAAGGTATCTTTTTTATTCAAACCTTGTAGTGCACCATAATGACGTTCATTTAATCTCCAAGTACGTTTTGTGGGAATACCTTCGATACCTGCTGCCTTTAAGGCAAGTTGGGAAGTTCTAATAGCTCTGTTGAGTAGAGATGTATGTAATGAGTTAGGAATCAAATTATTTTCTTTAATTAATTCTCCACCACGAGTGGCTTCCTTAACTCCCTTTTCAGAAAGATCAACATCAACCCATCCGGTGAATAAATTCAGCGCATTCCACTCACTTTCTCCATGGCGCAACAGAATTAAGTTATATTCCTTAGGCATTTATATGGCTCTAAGATTTCTGACCTGTTTTGGTTTTGTAACCAATGCTTTTTGATAAACATTTATCAAGCCTTGCACCGTTTTATCCCAACTAAATTTTAATGCATGCTCTCTTGCTCCGAGTTGAAGTCTGGCTAATTCTGTTTCGTTTAAAGAAACGTGAGCTAAAGCTTGTGACCAAGTTCTAGCATCATGGCCATTTACCAAAATTCCACTTTTGTTATCAGAAACTGTGGTTTTTAATCCACCAACATTTGTTGCAATTACTGGAGTTCCGCACGCTTGAGCTTCAACTGCTACTAAACCAAATGATTCAGAGTAAGAAGGGACAGCAACCAAAGTTGAGGCCTTATAAATTGTTGCCAATTTTTCTCTAGTTGAAGGAGGTAAAAATATTACATTTTCACTTAATTTAAGTTCATTTACTAAGGAAACTAATGCTTGAGGTTTATCAAAACCTGTTCCAGAAAGTCCTCCACAAATAATAATTCTTACTCTATTTCTCAAAGTTGGATTATCAAGAATGAACTGATGTGCTGCTTTGATTAAAACGTCAGGTGCCTTTAATGGTTGAACTCTTCCAACGAAAGTAAACACAATCGCATCTTGTGGAATTCCTAATTCTTTTCTTGCCGAAACCTGATCACCTGGACTAAACACATCAAGATCAACACCTGGATTAACAACTGTTACATGATTTTTATCTGCGTGATAAAGATTTATTAAATCTTGTGCTTCAGCTTCTGTATTAGCAACCAATTGATTTGCNGCATCAACAACTTGTTGTTCACCAATTTCTCTTTCATTAGGTTCAGGAGTATCCCCAGCTGCAAGAGTTGAGTTTTTAACTTTTGCCATGGTGTGCATGGAGTGGACTAAAGGAACATTCCATCTTTCAGAGGCAACCCAACCAACTTGTCCACTTAACCAATAGTGGGAATGAATTAATTGATAGTGACCTTCTTTTTGAGTTGCTTCTTCTCTTAAAACTCCAGCACTTAATGCACAAAGTTGTGAAGGCAAACTTTGTTTAGTTAAACCCTCAAAAGGCCCAGCAGTAATTTGTTTAACTTTGACACCATCAAAAATTATTGTTTCATTCTTTGCTGCACCTGAAGTTCTTCTTGTAAAAATGTCAACTGCTATTCCTTGTTGAGCAAGTCTTTTTGCTGTTTCGACAACGTAAACATTTAGTCCACCAGCATCTCCTACACCAGGTTGATCTAGAGGAGAGGTATGAACAGATAGTAAAGCAACTTGATTCAAATTCATAGTTCTAATTATTCCTCATCAACTTGAAGAATGAATATTTGAGGCTATTGCTTGAGAGTGTTTGTGTTTAATTTATGACTTACTGCAAAATAGTATCAATATAAGGCTCACCAGTAAGAACATGAATGATTCTTCTCGCGACACTTACAGCGTGATCCGCGTAACGTTCGTAATAACGAGAAAGCAAAGTTACATCAACTGCTGCTTCAACACCGTGTGACCAATCAGGTGATAACACAATTCTAAATAATTCTCTGTGTAGGGCATCAATTTTGTCATCAGCTTTTTGAATATCTTTAGCCAAAGTTACATCTGGATTTGTCACTAAGCGAGCAAGTTGCAATGTTAATTCTTCAGCTAAATGACCAAGTGTTCTAAATGTTTCAACAAGTTCATCAGGTACTGCGCGAGCTGGATAACGAAGTCTTGCNGACTTAGCAACATGAACTGCTAAATCACCCATTCTTTCCATTGAACTTGCAATTCTCATACTTCCTAAAATATTTCTTAATTCTGTGGCTACAGGTTGTTGTCTGGCAGTTAACATTGTGCAACGTTCATCAAGTGCAGAAGCTAAATCATTTAAGAGAACATCAGATTCGATAACGCGTTCTGCAATTTCGCGATCAGAAAATAACAGTGATTCAGTGGCCTTGTTTATGGCTTTGCCAACTAAGTCAGCCATTTGGGAGATGTCATTGTTGATGGCAATAAGTTCTTCTTGAAATAAGTCGCGCATTTCCATCTCCTCAGTTTCTCCAATCATAAAACATTAATCACCAGACTTTCATGATTTCACGCACAAATACTCTTTTATTAATGAATTAGAGGTGAAAAGAAAGCAAATTTCAGACTATTTACCCCTGACTAAGCGCACCGATTAATGAGATAGAAACTAATCTGGAGACATGGAAATCTTCTTGGGATTGCTGATTGGAGTAATTCTGGGTGGAACCATTGTCTACTCTTTGATATCTGCAAAATCAAAGCCTGAACAGCAGAATCCACCTTCAAATTCTTCCAGAAATTTACTTCTTAAATTGATCCAATCTTTGCCAGACATTGTTATTTGGGTGGATGGAGATAACAAAATTATATATGCTTCTGAAGTTGCATTAAGTCTAAATATCGCAAGAGAAGACAAAATTCAAATTGATGCTCTAGAAACAATTATTTTAATGGCAAGAAAAATAGATGAACCATTGATTAGAAAAGTTAAAGCCAAGCGACCATTAGGAATTGCAAAATTAAACTTAGACACATGGGTAATGAGATTAGAAAGAGGCGAAGTTCTACTTTGGGCACAAAACAATTCAATTGTTGGNAGAGTTGAAACCGTAAGACGAGATTTTGTTGCCAACATCAGTCACGAATTAAAAACACCCGTGGGAGCGCTTTCTCTACTTGCCGAAGCAATCGAGGAAGCTGGAAAAGATTCTGAATCTGTTCAAAAATTTGCTAAACGTATAGGACCTGAAACAAAGAGATTAACAAATGTTATTCAAGATATTATTGATCTTTCCCAAGTTCAATCAGATGATCCTTTAGCGACTGCAAATCCTGTAGAGGTAAGCAGAATTATTACTGACTCGGTAGATGCAATTCAATTATTAGCAGACCTACATTCAGTTGAAATCGTTCAGGTTAGTGAACCAGATGTAAAAATTGTNGGAGACGAATACCAACTTGTGATGGCTATCAGAAATTTATTNACAAACGCAATTACTTTCTCACCNGTTAACTCACGAATAACAGTTGGCGCTAAATTAAAAGGCAGAGTTGTAGAAATAACTGTTTCTGATCAAGGAATGGGAATAAGTTTAGAAAATCAAAGTCGAATATTTGAAAGATTTTATCGAGTAGATCCGGCAAGATCAAGATCAACAGGTGGAACAGGTTTAGGTCTAGCAATTGTTAAACACGTTTGCGAAAATCATGGTGGTGAAGTTTCTGTTTGGTCTGTTCAAGGTCAAGGTTCAACTTTTACAATGAAGTTTCCCCAAATGGAAGAAGAATCAATTATTGAAAACAATAGGGAATTTAGCTCATGACAAAAATTCTCTTGGTAGAAGACGAAGAATCATTTAGAGANGGTTTATCTTTCATACTTTCAAAAGAAGGCTATGAAGTAATAACTGCTGATAACGGAAATGATGCAGTCACACAATTTGAACAACATGGCGCAGATTTAGTTTTATTGGATNTAATGCTTCCGGGTCTTTCTGGCTTAGAAGTATGTAAAAAATTACGAAACATGACAAAAGTTCCAATAATTATGTTAACCGCAAAAGATACAGAATTAGATAAAGTTTTAGGTTTAGAAATAGGTGCTGATGACTATATAACTAAACCATTCTCTAGCAGAGAATTATTAGCNAGAGTAAAAGCAATTTTACGAAGAATCGGTAGAGTAGAAGAAAAAACTTCTGTGCTTGAGATTGGTCCTGTTCGCGTAGATACAGAACGACACTTAGTAACTGTGGATGGAATTGAGCAATCTTTACCGTTGAAAGAATTTGACCTATTAGTTTATTTAATGCAAAACGCAGGTCGAGTATTAACTCGAGTGCAATTAATTGATCGTATTTGGGGTAGTGACTACTTTGGTGATACCAAAACGTTAGATGTTCACGTTAAACGACTTCGTTCACGAATTGAAAAAGACGCTGCAAATCCAAAATTCATCCAAACTATTAGAGGTTTGGGTTACAAATTTGAGAACGTTAAATAAATTAGCTAAAACTAAAAGGTGCGTCGTTACCTAAGGTAAGCACCAAATTAGTCCCGGTTAGTGCAGGATCTGCTACCAGAACCCCAACAGAAAGTGCTTTGGCTAACGCTTCTGCTTTTGGTTGCAAGCCCGGGGCGTAAACAATTTCAGTTTTGGCGGTGTCTTTATTAGGAGCATCAGCTACTTCTATGATCTTCATTCCTTTTACCTGCAAGGTGTCAGCCACAGATCTAGCAAATCCAGCACGTCTGGTTCCGTTTAAAACCTTGACGCTGATTCCATCTAATGAACCAGCAATAATTTCTCTACCCTCTACTGCCGCTGAAGCCGGAGCACTAGCAAGTGGAGCTGCCCCAAGATAAATTCCGGTGTTGGGCACAACCAGAACAGTTTGATCAATTATTCCTGCGGTCTTAAATACAAAAGTGATTTTCACAAAACTTGATTGACGTGGAGTGAATTCGATTAAGTCAACATGCGGAGACTCAGGGGTGATACCTAATTTGATTAAACCTCGGGCGGGAATATCAATTTCATTTGCAGGACTGAAAATTACAGATTTTGGTGCTGGGTTTTCAACAGAAACACTTACTAATTGATCAGATTTCAAACCAGAATTACTAATTGTTGCAACAACAGTTGCCGTTGATTCTTCACCTTTAGCAATAACCACATTTTGTATATAAATATCACCGATTGATGAATTAGCACCACTACCAACTGGACCTTGAATGGTTGTTAACGCATTAGGACCTGCCGAACAACCGGACATAAATAAAATTACGCCAATAGTTGAAATAAGTGATTTATATATACGCATAATTCTTAATTCTACCTAACCAGAGGTGATGAGGTGAGCCCAGTATTGGGCTGGTAGAATAGGGGTCTTAACGAAAGGTACTTCTTAGATGGCCTTTAAAGTTGGCGAAACAGTTGTTTATCCTCATCACGGAGCAGCCGTAATTGAAGCAATCGAATCAAGAAATATCAAAGGTGTCGAAAGAAAATATTTAGTCTTAAGAGTAAAACAAGGTGATTTAACTGTAAGAGTTCCAGCAGACAATGTTGATCTAGTTGGAGTAAGAGATGTTGTTAACGCTGAAGGTTTAGAAAAAGTNTTTGATGTTCTCCGTCAGCCATATACCGAAGAACCAACTAACTGGTCTCGTCGTTACAAAGCAAACTTAGAAAAATTAGCTTCAGGTGATGTTATGAAAGTTGCCGAAGTAGTAAGAGATCTGTGGAGAAGAGATCAAGATCGCGGACTTTCTGCTGGTGAAAAAAGAATGCTTTCCAAAGCCCGCCAAATTCTCGTGAGCGAATTAGCTTTAGCTGAAAGAACTAATGAAGTTAATGCTGAAGCATTGCTCGACGAGGTTCTAGCTTCCTAAAGATTTATTTGTGAGCGCCACCGCTAACGTCTGTGTCGTAATTCCAGCTGCAGGCCTGGGTGAGCGTCTTGGTTTAAACCAACCGAAAGCATTTGTTGAAATCAATAATTGGTCATTACTGTCTTTAACCATAAAAAGAGTATTAGAAATTGAACGGGTAGGACATTTAATAATTGCGGTTCCCGCAGAATTTAAAACACCAGCACTTGATCACATCGATAGAGCGTTGCGTGATGCCAACAAAAAAATCCCATTTGATGTGGTCTCTGGTGGTGTAACAAGAACTGAATCGGTAAAGAATTCCTTACTGGCCCTAGATCAACTTGATTCATTTGTTCTAGTACATGATGCAGCCAGACCCTTTGTGCCTCAATCAGTTTTTGATGACGTGATCGCAAAATTAGACAGTGGTTCTAAAGTGGTGATTCCAGTAATCCCGGTAGCAGACACCATAAAAACAGTTAATGAAAAATCAGAAGTGTTAAACACTCTTGATCGAACTCAATTAAGAGCGGTACAGACCCCACAGGGTTTTGCTCGCGAGGTACTTTCTGAAATTTATGCCACCGCAAATCTACAGCCCACCACAGATGATGCAGGTTTAGCAGAACTTGCAGGAATCAATGTTTCAACAGTTGCGGGTGCTGTGGAATCATTCAAGATAACAACACCATTTGATTTAGAGATGGCAACTAACTTTATGAACAGGAAATGATAAATGACTAACAGAGTTGGCGTTGGTGTTGATGTTCACCCATTTGAAAATGGACGAGAATTGAATTTAGCGGGAATAACTTGGCCCAATGAAACAGGTTTAGCAGGACATTCAGATGGCGATGTTGTAGCTCACGCTTGTGCGGATGCACTTTTATCTGCAGCTGGTTTAGGGGATTTAGGTTCTAACTTTGGGAACGATAAACCTGAATGGAAAGGTGCTAGTGGCACAAAGTTATTAAATGCTGCAGCCAAAATTGTTAAAGATGCTGGTTGGAATATAGATAACATCGCAGTGCAATTAATTGGCAATAAACCAAAAATTGATGCCAGGAGAGAAGAAGCGGAAAAAACTTTAAGTGAGGCTGTGGGATCTCCCGTTTCACTAGGTGCAACCACAACTGATGGATTAGGGCTAACCGGTAGAGGCGAAGGCTTAGCAGCTATAGCCCACGCTCTAATTAATCGCTAATAATTTGCACAATTCTTAACAAAAAACCAATCGAATAGAATAAAAACACTTATGCGCCTCTATGACACATCTTCCAGGTCGATCAGAGATTTCACTCCCATCAAAAAGGGTGAAGTCGGAATGTATTTATGCGGTGCCACAGTTCAAGGATCACCACATATTGGTCACATTAGATCAAGCATGGTTTTTGATGTTTTAAGAAGATATTTTGAATTCAATAACTATAAAGTCGTTTTAGTTCGAAACGTAACCGACATCGATGACAAAATTATTCATAATGCAGGACATGAAGATATCCCTTGGTGGGAATTAGCTTCTCGTTACGAAAAAGAATTCACTTGGGCTCATGAAGAATTAGGCAATCTTGCTCCCACAATTGAACCCAGGGCAACTGGTCATATCACCCAAATGGTTGAAATTATTCAAACCCTAATTGAAAAAAACTACGCATATGTAGCCGAAGGCTCAGTGTGGTTTTCTGTCAGATCCTTTAAAGATTATGGTTTATTGTCAGGACAAAAAATTGATGAAATGTTATCTGCGCAAGATCCAGACAAAGGCAAGAAAGATCCACACGATTTTGCGTTATGGAAAGCAAGTAAAAAAGATGAACCTCATTGGAATACTCCCTGGGGCCCAGGCAGACCCGGTTGGCATATCGAATGCTCAGCAATGGCTCAGGCTTATTTAGGAAACCAATTTGATATTCATGGTGGCGGATTAGATTTAGCTTTCCCGCATCACGAAAACGAATTAGCGCAATCAAAAGCTGCGGGACAACAATTTGCCAACTTTTGGTTACACAATTACTGGGTAACTCAAAGTGGTGAAAAGATGAGTAAATCATTAGGTAACACCATGAAAGTAAGTGAAGTACTTTCCAGGTTCAAAGCAATCGATGTCCGATTCTATTTATTATCCGCTCATTACCGAAGCAATCTAGAATTTTCTGATCAAGCTTTAAGTGATGCCGCTACAGCTTTTTCTAGGATTGAACAGTTTGTAATCAGAGCAAGTGAAAAAGTTGGTGAAATAACTTTGGCTTCGAAGCTACCTAAAGCTTTCCAAGAAGCAATGGATGAAGACATTGCCACTCCCACTGCTTTTGCCATAATTCACGAATTTGTTACTAACGGCAATACTGCTTTGGCAAACGATGCATCAGAATTGAAAGAAATTTTAATTCAAGTAAGAACCATGCTGGATGTTTTAGGACTCGATCCTTTGAATAGACAATGGAAACAAGAATCAAGTCAAGACACAACAAAAGCACTGGATTCACTCATTCAATCGATGTTGAAGCAGCGAAATGAAGCACGGGCTGCCAAGAATTTTGAAGTGGCAGATAGTGTTCGAGATGCACTTAAAAGTGCAGGAATATTGATAGAAGACACAGCTCAAAATTCACGCTGGTCAATTAGTAAAGAAACGAAGTAAGTAGATGGCTTTCAAAAATGTTCGTAAACCAGCTGGCAAGAAAAGTGTTGGTTCAGGTGGGAAAAACCGAAAAGCTTTAAAAGGCAAAGGGCCAACTCCTAAAGCAAAAGATCGTCCTGCTCATGTTAAATACCGGGATAAAAAAGAAAGAAATCCTAAAAATACTCGCTCGGCACAATTCACCAAAGAACCAAGAAAATCATTTAGCAATAACGAGAAACGCTCAGCGTCTGATTTCATTCTGGGTAGAAACCCAGTCTTGGAAGCTTTAAAAGAAAACGTTGATGCCGCAGTCTTAAGAATTGCCAATGGTGTTGATGTCGACGACAGATTAAGACAAATTTTGACTTTAGCCAGTGATAAAAATTTACCGGTTATGGAAGTGGAAAGAAGAGAATTAGATCGCCTAACTAACAACACTAATCATCAAGGTGTTGCGTTAGCAGTTTCTCCTTATAAATATCAAGATCTTAAAGAGATTTTGGCCCACGCAAAAACCACTCCCTTGCTGGTAATACTTGATGGGGTAACTGATCCTCGAAATCTAGGTGCAGTAATTAGATCTGCTGCCGGATTTTATGCCAACGCAGTAGTGGTTGCAGAAAGAAGAAGTGCTGGAGTAACTGGAGCTGTTTGGAAAACAGCAGCCGGTGCACTTTCACATGTTCCAGTTTGCCAAGTAGTTAATGTGACTCGCACAATTACTGATTTACAAGAAAAAGGATTCTTTGCTATTGCATTAGATGGCGATGGTGATATGAATCTTGATCAAGTAGATCCAGATTTAGCTAACCGTCCATTAATTTTGGTAATTGGTGCTGAAGGTCGCGGGGTTTCTCGTTTAGTGTCCGAAACATGTGACTTGAGAGTTCAAATTCCGATGAGCAATAAAATTGAATCACTCAATGCCGCAGTAGCAACAGGTGTGGCACTGTATTCAATTACGAGGTCGCGTAAACTCATTTAGTCAAAAGATTTAATTCAATACCTGCCGACGTGGCGCAACTGGTAGCGCACCCGACTTGTAATCGGGCGGTTAGGGGTTCAAGTCCCCTCGTCGGCTCCAAGTACTAGAAATGTTTATTCCTTGTACTAATGAAACTCCAAACAAAATTAAAACAGCACCAATTGGTTGATACCAATGCAAACCTTCTTTTAAAAGAATTACTCCAGCTAATGTTGACACAATTGGTGTGGCATAAGAAATAGTGGCAGCAGCCAAACTACTAACATCGCGAATAATTTTGTAAACCAAGGGGAAAGCAAAACCTGTTGAAAAAATTCCTAGAATCAAAATAGCCCAAATAGATGATGAGTGTATTTCACTTGGGACAGAGGTGAATAGGAAACATAAAACAAGTAGTTGCAAGGCAGATGCTGTGAGTTGAGCGCTGATGAAAGATAGTGGGCTAAACCCAAGTTCAGTTACTTTTGATCTGGTGTAAATGACCGCTGCACCATAACCGGCTGTTGCAAGTATTACCGCAATTACTCCAATTAGATCATTTTCACCAGTGTTGCCTTCCCAGATACCAATCAAAACCAACACACCTGCAAAACCTGTTAGCACTCCTAAATATTCATTCTTACTGATTTTATCCTTAGGAATAAACATCATCGAAAATAAAGCTGTCCACAGTGGTGTGGCACCCATGGCAATTCCTGCCAATACAGAAGTTAAATGAATTTCTGAATACGCAACCAAAGCAAACGGAGCTGTGTGTTGTAAAAATCCAGCAATATTTGCCCTGACCCAAGCTTTTCTGGTATTAGGTAGTTTTTGTTTCATAATAAATAAAATGATTAAAACAGTGATGGAGCCAAGACCAACTCGACCAAATGCGATTTGTAACGGTGAGAGGTCTTTACCCGCAATTTTGATGAAAAAGAATGCCATTCCCCACACCAGTGTTAAAAAAATCCATGATGGAAGCCAAGTTTTAAGTGGTGGAGTTGTTGTCATGTGAAACCTATTGTGTCACGACTAAACCCACTTGAGTCACACGAGTAACGCTGTCAAATTTTAAATGTTGTTGATGTGATTGAAACGACACGACCAAACGCGTAATCACATACTTTTTAGTTAACTATTACATACGATAGGGGAGCGCTCAAAAATAGAGCAACAAAGTTTTAGGAGAAAATTTAAATAATGGATGCCGTCTCAAGTTCCCCCGGCAAAGATGACTTTTCATTAAGTGATCGCGATAAAGAAATTTTAGAATTTGAACGTCAGTGGTGGAAATATTCTGGAGCAAAAGAACAAGCAATCAGAGAACTTTTTGGAATGAGCGCAACTAGGTATTACCAAGTTTTAAATGCGTTGGTAGATCACCCAGCAGCATTGNGCTTNGATCCNATGTTNATTAAGAGATTGCAAAGAATGCGCTCAGCTCGCGCCCGTAATCGTTCTGCTCGCAAACTTGGTATTCAACTTTAAAGAAAGTGGNATGGCTTAACTAATGCCAACCGGAATAGTTTTGTGGTTTAACACCGAAAAAGGCTATGGTTTTATTAAAGCTGCAGATAATTCAGAAATATTTGTGCGAGAAGATGCCATTGTCTCAACTGGTTTACGAACCTTAATTGAAGGTCAAAAAGTTAGCTTCGAGATAGACAATAAATCAGATGCCCGTGGGCCAGTTGCTACCAGTGTCGTAGCTGATTAAAAATCAACCAGTATTTCTTAAACCTGTGGCTATACCATTGATTGTTAGTAGCAGTGTTCTACGTAATAGTGGATCAGCTTCTGCTGGATTCTGATTTAAGTCTCTGACTTTTTTAAGAAGTGAAACTTGCAGATATTGCAAAGGAAGCAAGTAAGTATCTCTGATCTGGAGAGTTTTCTTTAAGGATTGTTGGTTTTCTAGTAATTCTTTTTCCGGTTAGCCACAAAATTTGTTTCTTGGTTTCTTCATATTCAGCTTTGACTTTTTCAAACATGTGATGTAATTCTGGTGGAACTAATTCAGTTATATAATGTTGAGCAATTTTCATATCTGCTTTTGCCACGGTCATTTCCACGTTACTGATGAAGTTTTTAAAGAATGCCCAATTTTTTGCCATTTTTTTAAGAGATTCATCATTACCTGCAGCGCGGGCAGCCTTGATTCCAGATCCAACTCCGAACCAGCCAGGAATAATTTGTCTTGATTGAGTCCAACCAAATACCCAAGGAATCGCGCGAAGTGATTCGATACCCGCATTGGTTTGTCTCTTTGCTGGGCGAGAGCCAAGATGCAAATCAGCTAGTTGTTCAACGGGGGTAGAAAGCGCAAAGTAATTAGCAAGATCAGGATCTTTTGTTAAAGAGTTATATTTTTCTTGCGCTGAAAGACTAACTTTGTTCATCACTAGATCCCACTCATCAAGATCTTTTTGATTTACTCGAGACGCAGCATGAAGCAAGGTTGCTTCCAGAGTTGCAGCCACTAATAATTCAAGATTTTCTCGAGCAAGTTGCGGAAGTAAATATTTATCACTTATTACTTCGCCTTGCTCAGTTAATTTCATTTCACCAACAACTACACCCCAAGGCATTGCTAAAATAGCGTCATAAGTTGGTCCACCGCCTCGGCCCACAGTTCCACCGCGACCATGAAAAATTCTTAGTCGTACCCCATGCATTACGGCAACGTCACGTAGTTTTCTCTGTGCTAATTGGATTTCCCATTGGCTTGTTGTTATTCCTGCATCTTTGTTTGAATCTGAATAACCAAGCATCACTTCTTGTACGTTGTCTCGTAATGAAACCAGTACACGATAAGAAGGGGTAGAAAGAAGCGTTTCTAGTATTTCTCCAGCATTTCTTAATTCTTCAACAGTTTCCAAGAGGGGTACAAAGTTGATTTTGGCAACTTTGGCAGGAAGATCTACTAAGCCATTTTCTTTGGCCAAGATAACTGCAGCTAAAAGATCTTCAGGGCCTTTTGTCATTGAAATAATGTAGGTATCGATAACGTCATCGCCGTATTGCAGAATTGCTTGGTTTATGGCACCAAAAGTTTCGTAGGTCTTAATTGCTTCTTCATCTGTTAAAACACTTGGCGCGGCAAGTGTTTTAGTGGAATCCAATTGTTGAGCTAGTACTGCAAATCTTTCAGGTTTGGTTAACTCCAGGTAAGGCTTATTTATTATTTTTGAGTTATCGAAAAGTGGAGCTAGCGATTCATGATGCTTGTCGGAATGTTCCCTAACATCAAGTTTTGCTAGTTGTAACCCAATGGCAGAGGCGGTTCGAAGGGCTTTGCCTAACACACCTTGAGCAATTAATTCACTTCGGTCATTATTCAATGCCACGAAAAGTTGGTTAAAATCATCAATGAATTCTTTCTCACTTGCATAATCTAATCCAGCAACATGTGACGCTTTAGCGGCAAAACGAATTCT
>JGI25912J50252_10000116_pt1 | contig 22265 bp, 19 predicted proteins | sample LauGreSBDMM110DD_2_FD_50252 | JGI IMG/M metagenome (IMG submission 50252)
ACCGTCAAGACCACTTGCACGGGCGTGGAGATGTTCCGCAAATTGCTGGACCAAGGTCAAGCAGGTGACAACGTGGGTATTTTGCTGCGTGGCACCAAGCGCGAAGACGTCGAGCGCGGCCAAGTGCTGTGTAAGCCTGGTTCCATCAAGCCGCACACGCACTTCACGGCTGAGATTTATGTGTTGAGCAAAGATGAAGGCGGACGCCACACACCTTTCTTCAACAACTACCGTCCCCAGTTTTACTTCCGCACAACGGACGTGACGGGTGCGATTGAGTTGCCTGAAGGCAAAGAGATGGTGATGCCTGGCGACAACGTGTCGATCACGGTGAAGTTGATCCACCCGATTGCGATGGAAGAGGGCTTGCGCTTTGCTATCCGTGAAGGCGGCAAAACCGTCGGCGCTGGCGTTGTTGCCAAAATCATTGCCTGAAGCTTCTGAAGAAGATTGTTTAGCACCTTGCGTGCTAAAAAATGCCAAGCGATAGGGGTATAGCTCAATTGGCAGAGCGTCGGTCTCCAAAACCGAAGGTTGGGGGTTCGATTCCCTCTGCCCCTGCCACCAGATGTCTGGTGCTCGGCAAGCCCGTCATCACTTGCGGGTTTGTGGTCTCTTTGAAATAACATTTTTCTCACCGAATGTATTGCCGCCCATGTCTTCTGCTCAGATAGAAACCGTATTCAGCACTGCCGATAAAGCCAAGTTGGCCGCTGCGCTGGCCTTGGTGGTCGCTGCAGTGGTGGCTTTTTATGCGCTGTCAGCGCAAGGCGTTTGGGTTCAGTGGGCATCATTGCTTGGCGGCCTCTTTTTGTCTGTGGTGGTTTTTTTCACCTCGCTGCACGGCCAACAATTGGTCGGCTTTGGTCGGGATGCGTGGCGTGAGGTTCAAAAAGTTGTTTGGCCCGCGCGCAAAGAGGCCATGCAAATGACCGCTTATGTCTTCGGCTTTGTATTCATCATGGCTTTGTTTTTATGGGCGACAGACAAAACCATTGAATGGGTTTTCTACGACTTGATTCTGGGATGGAAAAAATAATGACCGAAGAATCTCTGGAAACCACATTAATAACTACTCCGCCCGCGCATCCCGATATGCGTTGGTATGTGGTGCACGCTTATTCCGGCATGGAAAAAGCAGTTGAGCGCAACATCGTTGAGCGTATCAACCGTGCCGGCATGCAATCGAAATTTGGACGCATCTTGGTTCCCACAGAAGAGGTGGTCGAGATGAAAAACGGCCAGCGCAAAACCACAGAGCGTCGCTTCTTTCCTGGCTATGTGCTGGTGGAAATGATCATGGACGATGAAAGCTGGCACTTGGTCAAGCACACCAACAAAGTCACTGGCTTTGTGGGCGGCGCGCGCAACCGTCCAGCGCCCATTTCTCAAGAAGACGTGCTCAAAATCGTCAACCAAATGCAAGAAGGCACCGACAAGCCGCGCCACAAAGTCGAATTCATGGTGGGCGAGTTTGTGCGTGTCAAAGATGGTCCTTTCACCGACTTCAACGGCACTGTTGAAGAAGTGAATTACGACAAAAATAAAATGCGTGTGTCAGTGACGATTTTTGGTCGCGCAACACCTGTTGAATTGGAATTTGGTCAAGTCGAGAAAACCTGACCAAGGCTTGATTTCCAGCGCTTCCCGACTCGGTGCTGGTGTATTGAAAGAGAGTCGTTAACCCCGGGGAGCCCTCAACAGGCGTTTGTACCCGCAAGGAGAAAAGCATGGCGAAGAAAATCGTCGGCTTCATCAAGCTGCAAGTGCCAGCTGGTAAAGCCAATCCATCGCCACCGATTGGCCCCGCATTGGGTCAACGTGGTTTGAACATCATGGAATTCTGCAAGGCGTTTAACGCCCAGACCCAAGGCGTCGAGCCCGGTCTGCCACTGCCCGTGGTGATTACGGCGTTTGCAGACAAGTCCTTTACTTTCATCATCAAGACCCCGCCTGCGGTCACTTTGATCAAGAAAGCCATCAAGCTTGACAAAGGCTCTGCCAGGCCCCACGTCGACAAGGTTGGCAAGATCACCCGCGCGCAGTTAGAAGACATCGCCAAAGCCAAAATGGTTGACATGACNGCTGCCGACTTGGACGCCGCTGTNCGCACCATCGCTGGTTCGGCACGCTCCATGGGCGTGACCGTGGAGGGNGTTGTATGACCAAGCTCACCAAAAAACAAAAAGCATTTGACGGCAAAGTNGACTCCAACAAGCTCTACCCTTTTGCTGCCGCTTTGGCCATAGTCAAAGAATGNGCNACCGCCAAGTTCGATGAATCTATCGANGTGGCGGTNCAGCTCGGTATTGACGCCAAGAAGTCAGACCAAGTGGTGCGCGGCGCGGTCGTGCTACCCAACGGCACAGGCAAAACAGCACGTGTGGCTGTGTTTGCACAAGGCGCCAAAGCCGAAGAAGCTTTGGCCGCCGGTGCTGACGTGGTCGGTATGGACGATTTGGCAGCCCGCATCAAAGCCGGCGACATGCCTTTCGATGTCGTTATTGCTGCNCCTGACGCCATGCGCGTGGTGGGTACCTTGGGTCAAATTTTGGGCCCACGTGGTCTGATGCCCAACCCCAAAGTGGGCACTGTCACACCCGACGTCGCCACGGCCGTTCGAAACGCCAAAGCGGGTCAAGTGCAGTTTCGCGTTGACAAGGCCGGCATCATTCACGGCACCATCGGCAGGCGCTCATTTGACAGCGACAAGTTGCAAGGTAACTTGTTGGCATTGATTGATGCATTGAACAAAGCCAAGCCAGCTACCAGCAAAGGAGTTTTCCTGCGCAAGTTGGCCGTGTCCTCCACCATGGGTGTGGGCGTGCGTGTAGATACACAAACCTTGAGCGCCTAAGGCGTTCAGCAATTTCTTGTGTTGCCTGCAAGGGCGGCGCAAGAAGCGGTGGGTCGAGCCGGTTGAAAAACAGGCCCGAGCCATCCAAGACCGTTGGCGTGCAACCCGTTTGNACTTAATTCACCAGCCAACGCAGATGGCGATCCCGCTGAAAAGATTTTTTCTTAACAGTCAGGTCGCTGCAAAAGTAGCGTGTTGAAGGGGCAACCTGACAACACATTTTGAAGGAGTAGACCTTGAGTCTGAATCGCAGTGAAAAAGAAGCAGTTGTCGCCGAAGTGGCGGGACTTGCTGCACAAGCGCAGACGCTGGTGATGGCGGAATACCGCGGCATCACGGTCGCTGACATGATCAAGTTTCGCGCCAATGCGCGCAGCCATGGCGTTTCCCTGAGTGTGTTGAAAAACACCTTGGCCCGCCGTGCTGTCGCTGGTACGTCATTTGAAGGTGTCGCAGACCAGATGACCGGACCGCTGATCTATGGGTTTTCTGTGGATGCAGTGGCTGCCGCGAAAGTGGTTGCCGATTTCGCCAAGACCAACGACAAGTTGGTGATTCGCGGAGGTGCATTTGCCGGAAAAACTTTGGATGTCAACGGCGTCAAACAACTGGCCAATATTCCTTCCAAGGAAGTCTTGCTAGCGCAATTGTGTGGCTTGCTCATGTCGCCCATGTCTCGTACCGCGGTGGTNCTTGGCGCCTTGGCGGCGAAAAAAGGCGAAGCGGTTGCAGCCTAAAAGGCTGTTAACCCATTCAAAAAATTTTGCTGCCCTAGTGGTGGCCCTGAAAAGTTAAGGAAACATTTATGTCATTCGATAAAGACGCATTTTTGACCGCTTTGGACAGCATGACGGTCATGGAACTCAACGAATTGGTCAAAGCCATCGAAGAGAAATTTGGTGTCAGTGCTGCAGCCATGGCGGCCCCTGCTGCTGCCGGTGGTGGCGCTGGTGCAGCTGCTGCTGAAGAGCAAACCGAGTTCAACGTGATGTTGCTCGAAGCTGGCGCAAACAAAGTTTCCGTCATCAAGGCTGTGCGCGAAATCACCGGTTTGGGCTTGAAAGAAGCCAAAGACTTGGTTGACGGCGCACCTAAAGCTGTCAAAGAAGGCGCGTCCAAAGCCGATGCTGAAACAGCCAAGAAGAAATTGGAAGAAGCTGGCGCCAAGGTCGAACTCAAATAAACCTAGCGTTAACAAAGGCTGGCTACTCCTAACGGGGTGCCGGCCTTTTGTGCTCTCAGAGCACACCCCAGAGAGGCCGCAATCGCTTTTCTGGAGTGTCTTCTGATCTGACTGCAGAAGAACCTTGGTTCGGGTTGTGTGCAATGCGCGACCGTCCGCCAACGCTGGTAGTGGCCAGCGGACCAAGCCAACGCGCAGGTGAAAACTGCCTGCGTGTGAACAGTCGCCGAGAGAAATCAGTCCGGAGAATTTATGGCCTACACATTTACCGAACGCAAGCGTATTCGCAAGAGTTTTGGCAGCCGCGACAGCGTGCTAGAAGTCCCTTACCTGCTACAAATGCAAAAAGATGCCTACACCGCATTTTTGCAAGCAGACACCCCACCCAAGAAGCGCACCTCCGAAGGCTTGCAAGCAGCATTCGAAGCGGCTTTCCCCATCGTCTCGCACAATGGTTTTGTCGAGATGAAGTACCTTGAGTACAACTTGGCCCGCCCCGCATTTGATGTGCGCGAATGCCAAACACGAGGACTGACTTTTTCCTCGGCTGTTCGTGCGCGAGTTCAGTTGATTATTTATGACCGTGACTCTTCCACACCCCAATCCAAAGTGGTCAAGGAAGTCAANGAGCAAGAGGTCTATATGGGCGAAGTGCCTTTGATGACCGACAAAGGCTCTTTCATTATCAANGGCACAGAGCGCGTGATCGTGTCTCAGTTGCATCGCTCGCCCGGCGTGTTTTTCGAGCACGACAANGGNAAAACNCANAGCTCGGGCAAATTGCTNTTCAGTGCGCGCATCATCCCTTACCGTGGCTCATGGCTGGACTATGAGTTCGACCCCAAAGATATTTTGTATTTCCGCGTCGATCGCCGTCGCAAAATGCCCGTCACCATTTTGCTCAAAGCCATTGGTTTGACGCCTGAAGCCATTTTGGCCAACTTCTTCGTCAATGACACTTTCAAAATGATGGACAGTGGCGCACAAATGGCTTTTGTCGCCGAGCGCTTGCGCGGTGAAGTCGCGCGCTTTGACATCACCGATAAATCCGGCAATGTGGTTGTCGCCAAAGACAAACGCATCACTGCGCGCCATACCCGCGAAATGGAAACAACTGGCACCACCCATGTGTCAGTCCCCGAAGATTTCCTGATCGGTCGCGTGGTCGCACGCAACATCGTCGAAGAAGAGACCGGCGAAATCATTGCCAAGGCCAATGAAGAACTGACTGAAGCGCTGTTGAAAAAATTGCGCTCAAGCGGCGTTCAAGACTTAGAGTGCATCTACACCAATGAACTCGATCAAGGCTCCTATATTTCACAAACCCTGCGCATAGACGAGACTGCCGACGAATTTGCCGCGCGTGTCGCCATCTACCGCATGATGCGCCCTGGGAGCCACCCACCGAAGATGCAGTGCAAGCCTTGTTCCAGCGTTTGTTCTACAACCCTGACACCTACGACTTGTCACGTGTCGGTCGCATGAAGTTCAATGCGCGTGTGGGTCGTGAAGACTCAACCGGCCCCATGGTTCTCAATAACGAAGACATCTTGGCGGTGGTCAAAATCTTGGTTGACTTGCGCAATGGCCGCGGTGAGGTCGATGACATTGATCACTTGGGTAACCGCCGTGTGCGTTGTGTGGGTGAGTTGGCTGAGAACCAATACCGCACCGGTTTGGCGCGTATTGAAAAGGCGGTGAAAGAGCGTTTGGGTCAAGCCGAGCAAGAGCCTTTGATGCCGCATGACCTGATCAACTCCAAGCCTATTTCTGCAGCGCTCAAAGAGTTTTTTGGCGCGTCGCAGTTGTCGCAGTTCATGGACCAAACCAACCCCTTGTCTGAGATCACGCACAAGCGTCGTGTCTCGGCCCTTGGCCCGGGCGGTTTGACGCGTGAGCGTGCAGGCTTTGAAGTGCGGGATGTGCACGTGACCCACTATGGCCGTGTCTGTCCTATCGAAACACCTGAAGGCCCCAACATTGGTTTGATCAACTCGCTGTCTTTGTATGCGCGCTTGAACGAATACGGTTTCATTGAAACACCTTACCGCCAAGTGATTGACGGCCAAGTGACCATGGAAATTGATTACCTGTCAGCCATAGAAGAAGCCAAATACGTNATTGCNCAGGCCAACGCCTTGTTGGACAAAGAAGACCGGTTGATTGGTGACTTGGTGTCTGCCCGTGAAAAGGGCGAATCGATTTTGTGTGGCAAAGAGCGCGTTCAGTACATGGACGTGTCGCCCGCGCAGATCGTGTCGGTGGCCGCTTCCTTGGTGCCCTTCTTGGAGCATGATGACGCCAACCGCGCTTTGATGGGCGCCAATATGCAGCGCCAAGCCGTGCCTGTGTTGCGACCGGAAAAGCATTTGTGGGAACCGGTATTGAGCGGGTTGCGGCGATCGACTCTGGCACCGTGGTCACTGCCTTGCGTGGTGGCGTGGTCGATTATGTTGACGCCACCCGCATCGTTGTGCGTGTGAACGATGCAGAAACCCAAGCGGGTGAAGTGGGCGTTGACATTTACAACCTCATCAAATACCAGCGTTCAAACCAAAATACCAACATCCACCAACGCCCCATCGTCAAGCGCGGCGACAAACTCGCCAAAGGTGATGTGGTGGCCGATGGTGCATCAACCGACTTGGGCGAATTGGCCTTGGGTCAAAACATGTTGGTGGCCTTCATGCCTTGGAACGGCTACAACTTCGAAGACTCCATCCTCATCTCTGAGCGTGTGGTGGCTGAAGACCGTTACACCTCCATCCACATCGAAGAACTCGTGGTGATGGCGCGCGACACCAAATTGGGCGCAGAAGAAATCACCCGCGACATCCCCAATTTGGCTGAGCAACAAATCAACCGATTGGACGAGTCGGGCATTATTTTTGTGGGTGCTGAAGTTCAACCCGGCGATGTCTTGGTGGGCAAGGTCACNCCCAAGGGCGAAACCACTTTGACGCCAGAAGAAAAATTGCTGCGCGCCATCTTTGGTGAAAAAGCCTCGGACGTGAAAGACACTTCTTTGCGCGTAGACCAAGGCTCACAAGGNACGGTCATCGATGTGCAGGTGTTCACCCGCGAAGGCATTGTGCGTGACAAACGCGCTCAGCAAATTATTGACGATGAATTGAAGCGCTTTCGTTTGGACTTGAATGACCAACTGCGCATTGTGGAAGCGGATGCGTTTGACCGGATTGGCAAACTGCTCAACGGCAAAACCGCCAATGGCGGCCCCAACAAACTGCCCAAAGGCAGCAAGATCGACACAGCCTATTTGGACAGCGTGGAGAAGTTCCATTGGTTCGACATCCGTCCTGCTGATGAAGACACGGCCTCACAGCTTGAAAGCATTAAAAACGCTTTAACCCAAACCCGACACAGCTTCGATTTGGCTTTTGAAGAAAAGCGCAAAAAACTTACCCAAGGCGACGAGTTGCCGGCCGGTGTGTTGAAGATGGTCAAGGTCTACTTGGCGGTCAAGCGTCGCTTGCAACCTGGTGACAAGATGGCTGGTCGCCATGGCAACAAAGGCGTGGTCTCCAAAATTGTGCCCGTCGAAGACATGCCTTATATGGCCGACGGCACACCCGTTGACATCGTGCTCAATCCTTTGGGCGTGCCTTCACGCATGAATGTGGGACAGGTTTTGGAAGTGCACTTGGGCTGGGCTGCCAAGGGTATTGGTTACCAACTGGGCCACATGATGCAAGAAGAAGCCAAGACAGCCGAGATCCGCACTTTCTTAGAGACCTTGTACAACAGTACAGGTCACAAGGAAGAGTTGAGCAAGCTGGCCGACAAAGAAATCAAGGAAATGGCTCTCAACCTCTCCACAGGTGTGCCTTTTGCAACACCGGTGTTCGATGGCGCTTCAGAAGAAGACATTCGCACCATGTTGAAACTGGCTTACCCTGAAGAGGTGGTGAAGGCCAAGGGCTTGACGCCCGCGCGTACCCAAGCAAATTTGTTTGACGGCCGCACCGGCGACGCTTTTGAGCGCCCCACCACCGTAGGCTATATGCATGTGCTGAAACTTCACCATTTGGTGGACGACAAAATGCACGCACGCTCCACCGGCCCTTACAGCTTGGTCACACAACAACCGCTGGGCGGCAAGGCCCAGTTTGGTGGTCAACGCTTTGGCGAGATGGAGGTATGGGCTTTGGAAGCCTATGGAGCCTCCTACACCCTGCAAGAAATGCTCACCGTCAAATCTGACGACGTGCAAGGTCGAACCAAGGTTTACGAAAGCATCGTCAAAGGCGAACACGCTATCGAGGCGGGCATGCCCGAATCGTTCAATGTGTTGGTCAAAGAAATTCGTTCATTGGGCATAGATATAGAGTTGGAGCGTTCATGAAATCATTACTCGACCTCTTTAAGCAGTTCACACCAGATGAGCATTTCGATGCCATCAAAATTGGACTGGCTTCTCCGGAAAAAATCCGTTCATGGTCTTTTGGCGAAGTCAAAAAACCAGAGACCATCAACTACCGCACCTTCAAACCCGAACGCGATGGTTTGTTTTGCGCCAAGATTTTTGGCCCCATCAAAGACTATGAATGTTTGTGCGGCAAATACAAGCGCCTCAAGCACCGTGGTGTGATTTGCGAAAAGTGCGGCGTTGAAGTTACCCAAACCAAGGTCCGTCGTGACCGTATGGGCCACATCGATTTGGCCGCCCCTTGCGCCCATATTTGGTTCCTCAAATCATTGCCCAGCCGTTTGGGTTTGGTGTTGGACATGACTTTGCGCGACATCGAACGCGTGTTGTATTTCGAAGCTTATGTGGTGACCGATCCCGGCATGACGGCGCTGAAAAAATACGCCATCATGACCGAGGACGACTATGAAGCCAAGCGCGTCGAGTTGGGCGACGAGTTCCAAGCCAAGATGGGCGCAGAAGGTATACGCGACTTGCTCGAGACCATGGAAATTGACATGGAAATCGAAAAGTTGCGCAATGACTTAACTGGCTCCGAGGTCAAGATCAAGAAAAACGCCAAGCGTTTGAAAGTCCTTGAGGCGTTCAAAAAATCGGGCATCAAGCCCGAGTGGATGGTGTTGTCGGTGCTGCCTGTGTTGCCACCCGATTTGCGCCCCTTGGTGCCCTTGGATGGTGGGCGTTTTGCCACCTCCGACTTGAACGATTTGTACCGCCGCGTCATCAACCGCAACAGCCGCTTGCGTCGTTTGCTCGAACTCAATGCGCCTGAAATCATTGCGCGCAACGAAAAGCGCATGCTGCAAGAAGCGGTGGACAGTTTGCTGGATAACGGTCGTCGCGGCAAAGCCATGACTGGCGCCAACAAACGTGCCTTGAAGTCTTTGGCCGACATGATCAAAGGTAAATCGGGACGCTTCCGTCAAAACTTGCTGGGCAAGCGCGTCGATTATTCTGGACGTTCTGTCATCACAGTGGGCCCCACACTCAAATTGCATCAGTGCGGCTTGCCTAAATTGATGGCGCTTGAACTCTTCAAGCCTTTCATCTTCAGCAAACTGGAGTTGATGGGTATTGCCACCACCATCAAAGCGGCCAAGAAGGAAGTTGAAGCCGGCACCCCCGTGGTGTGGGACATCTTGGAAGAGGTCATCAAAGAGCATCCCGTGTTGCTCAACCGTGCGCCCACTTTGCACCGCTTGGGCATTCAGGCTTTTGAGCCTATCTTGATTGAAGGCAAAGCCATTCAATTGCACCCTCTGGTGTGTTCTGCTTTCAATGCCGACTTCGACGGCGACCAAATGGCGGTGCACATTCCTTTGTCGGTGGAAGCGCAAATGGAAGCCCGCACATTGATGCTGGCCTCCAACAACGTGCTCTTCCCCGCCAACGGCGAACCGTCCATCGTGCCTTCACAAGACGTGGTTCTGGGCTTGTACTACACCACCCGTGAACGTATCAACGGCAAAGGTGAAGGCTTGGTGTTTGCTGACATTGGCGAGGTGCAGCGGGCACTCGACGCCGATGTGGTGGAACTCACCGCCAAAGTCACGGTGCGCATGACCGAGTGGGCCAAGGACAAAGAAACCGGCGAATTCACCAGCAGTGCCTCGTTGGTAGAAACCACCGTGGGACGTGCGGTGTTGTCGGAAATTTTGCCCAAGGGTTTGCCTTTCAGCCATTTGAACAAGGCCTTGAAGAAGAAAGAAATTTCCAAACTCATCAACACCTCATTTCGCAAATGCGGCTTGAAGGAAACCGTGGTGTTTGCCGATAAGTTGTTGCAAAACGGCTTTCGCTTGGCCACCCGTGCAGGCATCTCGATTTGCATCGACGATATGTTGGTGCCATTTGAGAAGCACGCCATCATTGAAAGCGCAGAAAAAGAAGTCAAAGACATCGAGCAGCAATATGTCTCCGGTTTGGTGACCTCTGGCGAGCGCTACAACAAGGTGGTCGACATTTGGGGCAAAGCCGGTGACGCCGTCTCCAAAGTGATGATGGATCAGTTGCGCAAAGAAAAAACCATTGACCGCCATGGCAATGAAGTTGAGCAAGAGTCGTTCAATTCCATTTACATGATGGCCGACTCTGGTGCGCGCGGTTCTGCGGCTCAAATTCGCCAGTTGGCGGGTATGCGCGGTTTGATGGCCAAGCCTGACGGCTCCATCATCGAGACCCCCATCACGGCCAATTTCCGTGAAGGTCTGAATGTGTTGCAGTACTTCATCTCCACCCACGGTGCGCGTAAAGGTCTGGCCGATACCGCGTTGAAAACAGCCAACTCGGGCTACTTGACCCGTCGTTTGTGCGATGTGGTGCAGGACTTGGTTGTCATCGAACAAGACTGCGGCACGCACAACGGCTCGGTCATGCGCGCCATCGTTGAAGGCGGTGAGGTGATTGAATCTTTGCGCGATCGTGTGCTGGGCCGCTCGGTTGCCGAAGATGTGGTGCATCCCGAAACGCGCCAAACCCTGGTGCCAGCGGGTCACATGCTCGACGAAGACTTGATTGATGAAATTGAGCTCTTGGGCGTGGATGAAATCAAAGTCCGCACGGCGCTGACCTGCGAGACCCGCTTTGGCTTGTGCGCCAGTTGCTACGGCCGCGATTTGGGCCGGGGTGGTTTGATCAACATCGGTGAGGCGGTGGGCATCATCGCCGCGCAGTCCATCGGCGAACCTGGCACACAGCTGACCATGCGTACTTTCCACATTGGTGGTGCTGCTTCGCGGGCGGCAGTGGCCTCCAGCGTGGACGCCAAATCCAATGGCGTGATCGGTTTCAACGCCACCATGCGTTATGTGACCAACAGTAAAAAAGAGTTGGTGGTCATTTCTCGCTCAGGCGAAATCGTGATTCATGACGAACAAGGTCGCGAACGCGAACGTCACAAAGTACCTTACGGTGCGATTTTGGCGATCAAGCCCGACCAAGCCATCAAAGCCGGCACTATTCTGGCTAACTGGGACCCACTCACACGCCCTGTGATCACCGAGTTCGCTGGTAAAACCCAATTTGAAAATGTCGAAGAAGGTTTGACGGTTGCCAAGCAATTGGACGAAGTCACTGGTTTGTCAACCTTGGTGGTGATTGACCCCAAACGCCGTGGTTCCACCAAAGTGGTCAGACCGCAGGTGAAGTTGCTCGACGCCTCTGGCAAAGAAGTCAAGATCCCTGGCACCGATCACTCGGTGACGATTGGCTTCCAAGTCGGTGCGCTGATTCAAGTGCGTGACGGTCAAGAGGTGGGCCCAGGCGAGGTGCTTGCACGTATTCCTGTGGAAGGTCAAAAGACCCGCGACATCACCGGTGGTTTGCCGCGTGTGGCCGAACTGTTTGAAGCACGTACACCCAAAGACAAGGGTATCTTGGCTGAGATGACCGGCACCGTGTCGTTTGGTAAAGAGACCAAAGGCAAGATCCGTTTGCAGATCACCGATCCCGAAGGCACGGTGTGGGAAGAACTCATTCCCAAAGAGAAAAACATCGTGGTGCATGAAGGCCAAGTGGTCAACAAGGGCGAGAGTATTGTGGACGGCCCCGCCGACCCACAAGACATCTTGCGTTTGTTGGGCATCGAAGAGTTGGCTCGCTACATTGTTGATGAGGTGCAGGATGTTTACCGCTTACAAGGCGTGAAGATCAACGACAAGCACATCGAGGTTATCGTGCGTCAGATGCTGCGCCGTGTGGTGGTCGACAACGTGGGTGGCTCTGGCTATATCTCTGGTGAGCAAGTTGAGCGTTCCGAGATCCTCAACACCAACGAGGCCTTGCAGCGCGATGGCAAGATCCCGGCCACGTTCACCAACCTGTTGTTGGGTATCACCAAAGCATCTTTGTCAACCGACTCCTTTATCTCTGCGGCTTCTTTCCAAGAAACCACCCGCGTGCTCACCGAGGCTGCCATCATGGGCAAGCGCGACGAGTTGCGAGGCTTGAAAGAAAACGTCATCGTCGGCCGTCTTATTCCTGCGGGCACAGGCATGGCCTACCACCGTGCACGCAAAGAAAAAGAACTGATGGACGAGGCCGAGCGCCGCCAAATTGCACAAACCGAGGCAGAAGAACTCGCCTTGGCCCAGCAAGAAGGCAGCAGCGAAGAGAGCCCAACGGAATAAGTAAAGGCCTGCGGGCCTTTATCTACCATGCTGAAATCTGGCTGGTTTTGGTTGCTACTCGCCCTTGCGGTCTTTTGGTCCTTGGGCGCGTACAACCGTTTGGTCCGTTTACGTTCTGCCGTTGGCCAGCAATTTGTATCCCTAGAGTCGGTGTTGCTGCAGTACCAAGAAGTGGTGCAACAAGCAGTGACATCGGCCTCTACCTCGCCTCAGTTATGGGGCAATTCATATTCTGCCGAATCAGATGTAGATCTTTGGACGCGCTTGCAAATCTGTGCGGGTTTGCTCACTGTGGCGATGGCGCGTATGCAAACCCATCCCCTTGAACCTGACAGTTCGCAGTCCTTGCAAGATGCGGCTGCGGCGCTCCATCAAGCCTGGGCCAGTTTGATCCACCCCGACGCTTTTTATGTGAATGTGCCCGAGGCATTGCAGCAGCGCTGGTGGGGTCTGGATTTATTGGTGCAGCCCGAGGTGCAACGTTTTAATGCTTGCATCAACGAGTACAACCAGGCCATCGGGCAGTACCCAGCAGCCTTGCTGGCAAAACTGTTTCAATTCCATCCTGCACGGCCACTGGCATGATGCAAGCCCAGGGTGCGGTTGCGCTTGCACCTTTGGCGCCTCCTTTGTGGCGTCAGCTACAGGCCTGCGCAGCGGCTTTGCAATCCGTTTTAGACGGACGTAACCACAGCCAAGCCTTATCCCAAGTGGCCACGCCTTTGCGACCCGCCGCTCAAGCCTTGTTGTTCGCGGTTTTGCGGCATTGGGGCGCCACCCAAGGCATACGCGACTTGTTAATCAAACGCGCGCCCTCGCCACCCGTTGATGCATTGCTTTGTACGGGCTTGGGTTTGTTGCTGATGGGCAAGGAGGCGATGTACCCAGCCCATACCTTGGTCAGTCAGTTGGTAGAAGCCGCCAAGCACCACCCACAAACCCGCGCCCAATCGGCATTTATCAATGCTTGTGTGCGAAGATTTTTACGCGAAGAAAATGCTTTGCGCGCGCAAGCTTTTCAAAGTCCAACCGTCCAATGGAATTTCCCCGCGTGGTGGATCAAGCGCGTGCAAAACGACTACCCCGCGCATTGGCAAACCATTTTGCGGGCCAGCCAACAAGCCGCGCCTATGACCCTCAGGGTCAATCGTCAAAAAATTTCCCGCGAGGCGTTGCAGCAACTTTGGCATTCACAAGGCGTGTTGTCTGATGCCGTAGGTGCAGATGGTTTGGTTTTGCGTCANGCCAAAGCGGTTCAAGCCGTCCATGGTTTTGCACAAGGTCTGTGTTCGGTGCAAGATGCTGCCGCGCAACTTGCCGCACCTTTGTTGCTGCAAGGTTTGCAAGCAACTGAGGGGGTGCGATTGCAAGTTCTTGACGCATGCGCGGCTCCTGGAGGCAAGACCGCGCATTTGCTGGAATATGCAGATGCACAAGTGTGGGCGGTGGATATCGATGACCAGCGCTGCGAGCGTATCCGCGAGAACTTGCAACGCTTAGGGCTGCAAGCCACGGTGGTGTGCGCCGATGTGGCTGATACCAAAGCGTGGTGGTCAGGCCAGTTGTTTGATGCGATTTTGTTGGATGCACCCTGTACCGCCTCCGGCATCGTCAGACGCCACCCCGATATACCATTGCTCAGGCGAGCAAGCGATCTGACAGCATTGGTTCAAACCCAGCGCCAATTGCTACTGGCCTTATGGCCACTGTTGAAACCCGGAGGAAGATTGTTGTATTGCACTTGCTCGGTTTTTCGCGATGAGGGACAAGGGCAAATCGATTCGTTTCTTGTACGCAACACTCAGGCGGCATTACTTCCATCCCCCGGTCATTTAATTCCTGGGGTGGCGGCAAACCTTGCGGGCCTCTTGGACAATGCAGCAGATAGTCACGATGGATTTTTTTATGCCTTGCTTGAGAAGCGCTATGCCGATGTCTGACGCTTGGATACTGTGCAAAACTTGGACGCGGTTGCTGTTGCGTGGGCTGGTGCTTAATTGTTTGATAAGTGTGGGCGTGTCCTATGCGGACAACGCGGTCTCGGTTGAAGATTTTCAATTGCAGCGCAGCGATGAAGGCATCTTCCTGAGTGCGCGTTTGAACTTTGACATACCCCCCAGTTTGGAAGACGCTTTGAGCCGCGGCATGCCGCTGGGCTTTGTGATGCAAGCCGATGTGATGCGAGAGCGTTGGTACTGGGCAGATAAATTGGTGAATCGAACCGAGCGCTACATCCGACTCAGTTACCAACCCCTGTCCAAGCGTTGGCGCATCTATGTATCTGCCCAGCCGATTCAGTCGACGGGGCTTGGCGTGAGTTTGGGGCAAAGTTACGACAGCTTGGCCGAAGCTTTGCAAGGCATCCAAAGAATTTCCCGCTGGCGAATCGCAGATCTGTCGGCGATCGACAGCTCTGCCAAGCAGCGAATGGATTTTCGTTTTCGACTTGACTTGAGTCAATTGCCACAGCCTTTGCAGTTTGGCGCATTAGGCGGTGCTGGTTGGGGCTTAGATTATGTTCAGAGCTTGAAGTTGCAGGAAGACAGCTTCAAATGAAACCATCCTTTGCGCTGGCTGTCTGGCGGCATCAAGGGTGGTTGTGGGTGGTGGGTTTGACCATTTTGGTGTCCATGGCGCTGGTATTGCTCTTCTTACTCACCCAAGCGACCCAGCAGTGGGAAGCCTACGAACAAAATTACGGTCTGTTGTTCGGCTTGAACATGGTTTTTGCCGCTGTACTGCTGGCCGTCATTGCCTGGTTGGGTGTGCGCTTGCTCGGGCGACTGAAGCAAGGAAAATTTGGCAGTCGACTGCTGGTGAAGTTGGCCAGTATTTTTGCCTTGGTAGGTATTTTGCCGGGCATATTGATTTACGCGGTGTCTTACCAGTTTGTTACCCGCTCCATAGAGGTGTGGTTTGACACCAAGGTCGAAGTGGCCTTGGATGCCGGTTTGAATCTCAGTCGATCAACCTTGGAGAGCTTGTCCAACGAGTTGGCTGTCAGTGTGCGCAATGCCAGCCAAGACGTCTCTGCTGCACCCAGCAGTGCCGTACCTGTGGTGCTAGCAACCATTCGCGACAAACTCGATGCCAGCGAAGTCACGCTTTGGCTCAACAACAGCGTGGCCGTGGCCAGCGTGACTGAAGAGCGTTATCAACTCCAGCCCGAACGACCCAGTGCCGCCGAATGGCGCCAGGTGCGCAGCCAAGGCATCAGCTGGCGCAGCGAAGGCTTGGATGACAACTTAGGCGGGGCCGCCATCCAACCACGCATAACCGTGCTGGTTCGAATGGGCGGAAGCGGTTTTCAGCTAGACGGGCAAGGCCGTGTGCTGCAAGTAGTGAAGAAATTGCCACCCGCGCTGGTGGCCAATGCCTTGGCCGTGCTCGACGCCAATCGACAGTACCAAGAACGTGCTTTGGCGCGCGAGGGTTTGAAGCGCATGTATATCGGCACATTGACCTTGAGTTTATTTTTAGCGGTATTTGGTGCCGTTTTATTAGCGGTCTTGTTGGGTAACCAGTTGGCGCGACCTTTGTTGCTTTTGGCTGAAGGTGTCAGAGACGTGGCCGCCGGTGACTTGCGGCCACGAGCTGTTTTGCAAGGCAAAGATGANCTCGATGGCTTGACCCGTTCGTTTGCCCAGATGACAGAACAACTCGCCCAAGCAAGACTCTCGGTTGAGTCGAGCATGGCGCAAGTTAACTTGGCCCGCAGTCACTTGCAAACCATGCTCGACAACCTCACAGCAGGCGTGGTGTTGCTAGACACACAAGGACATATTTTGTCCATCAACCCAGGGGCGACAAGGATTTTGCAACTGCCCTTGGCGGTTCATTTGGGTAAAGAGCTGCAAGTTGTCGAAGGCTTACAGGTGTTTGGTCGGCAGGTGATGGAGCAATTCCATGATTTCGTGAATGAGCAACAGCAGCGCTCTTTAGACCATTGGCAGCAGTCATTTGAAATTGACACCAAAACACAGCAAGCNTTCATTGAGTTTGGACCGGATCGTCAACAACACACCACCTTGGTGGCACGGGGCGCGGTCTTGCCGCAAGGCGAGTGGTTGCTGGTGTTCGATGACATCACCGAAATCGTCTCAGCCCAACGCTCACAGGCTTGGTCCGAGGTGGCCAAGCGCTTGGCGCATGAGATTAAAAACCCGCTCACACCGATTCAACTCTCGGCTGAGCGTTTGGAGATGAAGCTGGCCGATAAATTGGTCGACACAGATAAAACACTGCTGCATAAATCCGTTAAAACCATTGTCGACCAAGTCGATGCCTTGCAAAGGCTGGTCAATGAGTTTCGCGATTTCGGTCGTTTGCCTCAGGCACGGCTGGATGCTTTGGATTTGAACCATTTGCTGCAGGAGATGATGCCTTTGTATGACAACGAGAATGCCTTGGTTNNTGTCAGTTGGCATTTGGCCGAANATTTGCCCNTGGTCTTGGGAGACGCGTCTCAGCTGCGTCAGGTGGTACACAACTTGATTCAAAATGCACAAGATGCCAGTGCGCAAAGTCTTCACCCCATGGTTCAAGTGTGGACCGAGCAGTTGTCTTCCAGTCAAAAAGTACGCCTGCGAATCATCGACAACGGCAGTGGCTTTAGCGAGGCGGTCTTGCAACGTGCGTTTGAGCCCTATGTCACCACCAAAACAGGTGGCACGGGCTTGGGTTTGGCGGTGGTGAAGAAAATTGCCGATGAACACCAAGCCCGCATCGAGATAAAAAATCGGATTGAGGGCGACCAAAACATCGGGGCGCAAGTGTCGTTATCATTTCGCTTGGCTACACCCTCTACCTAACCTGACCTGACAAGCAATATGGCAACAATTTTGGTGGTTGATGACGAACTCGGCATACGCGATTTACTTTTCGAAATCTTGAATGATGAAGGCCATCAAGTGGAGTTGGCTGAAAACGCGGCGCAAGCCCGCACAGCCCGCGCAAGTGCCCGCCCCGATTTGGTGTTGCTCGATATTTGGATGCCAGACACCGACGGTGTGACCTTGCTCAAAGAATGGGCCGCCACGGGCATGCTCAATATGCCGGTGATCATGATGAGCGGCCACGCCACCATCGATACCGCGGTGCAAGCCACTCGCATTGGGGCATTGGCGTTTTTAGAAAAACCCATCACCATGCAAAAACTGCTCAAAGCAGTCGATCAGGGTTTGGCGCGAAAACCGGCCATCCCCGAGCGGCCCATCTTGGGCGTCATACCAGCGCCGGTTGCTCCCTCGCTGGTGCATTCGTCCAACATGGTGCAAGCGCAAGCAGCGGCATCGCGTTTGCTCGCGTCGGTACAAAACTTCGATTTATCCCATCCGCTGCGCGAAGCCAGAGACGCGTTTGAAAAAGCCTATTTCGAATTTCATTTGGCCCAAGAGGGGGGCTCTATGACACGGGTAGCCGAAAAGACAGGGCTGGAAAGAACCCATTTGTACCGAAAGCTCAAACAGTTGGGTGTCGATTTGTCCAGAAGCAAGCGTGGGGCGGTGCTTAAGACGGGTCTGTAGACTTGGTTTGGGATAAACGCTCTAGTTTTTTGTACAGCCCTAAGCGGCGAATAAGCCGTGAGAATAAATACGCACCCACAACGGCACCAAGCAAGTCGCCGACAACCATGATGGGCAGTTGCGTGACAGTCAATAGCTGATCGGGTTGTTGCAAGGCCCAACTTAAGTGATGAACAACCGCGTTGAGCAAGGCATAGAGCAGGCACAGTTCTATCAAATCTCTTAAACGGTTGAGAACCAAGTCACGCTGTTTAAGCAATTTAAAAAGACCCAAGGCCAAGACCGGACTCAAAGCAGAACAGACCACATTCAGCAGCACTTGGCTCAGACTTCCTTCCAACATGCCCATCAGGGGCAAACCGCCCAAGAAAATAGTGATAAATCCCCACCAAGGGCCTAACACCAGCACATAAATCAGCCGTAAAAAAGCCGGCAGGTAAATCCAACTGATGTTGGGGGAAACGCTAAAAAACTGAAATAACCAAGCATTGGCAAGGTGCGTGAGGCTAAAGAGCGCTGCACAAACAATAACCCACAACACCTTCTCTTGGTAAAAACCTAAACGCACAAAAATTACTCATATATAAAATTGATTTGTATTTTTACATATTTCTTCGGTATTGCCCACCCACCTCAAACAAAGCTTTGGTAATTTGTCCCAAAGAGCAGTGGCGCACGGCGACCATCAGCACCTCAAACACATTGGCGTTGTCCAGCACGGCTTGCTGCAAGCGGGCCAGTTGCGCCTGGGCTTGTTCGGCGTGCAGCAAGTGAAAAGCGTGCAAACGCTTTAATTGACTTTGCTTTTCTTCTTCGGTGGAGCGGGCCAGTTCTATGCTTGCTGGCACTTCGTTGGCATGCGGCGACTTAAGGTGTTCACACCAATGATGGGTAACTCGCCGGTGTGTTTGAGCATTTCATAGTGCATAGATTCATCTTGAATCTTGCCGCGCTGGTAACCGGTTTCCATCGCTCCCAAAACGCCACCGCGCTCGGCGATCGCCACAAACTCGGACAGCACCGCCTCTTCCACCAGTTGGGTGAGCTCTTCGATGATGAAAGCGCCTTGGCCTGGGTTCTCGTTTTTCGCCAAGCCCCACTCGCGGTTGATGATGAGTTGTATCGCCATGGCGCGGCGCACGCTGTCTTCAGTGGGCGTGGTGATGGCTTCGTCAAACGCGTTGGTATGCAGTGAGTTGCAGTTGTCGTAAATCGCGATCAGCGCTTGCAACGTGGTGCGTATGTCGTTGAACTGAATTTCCTGCGCGTGCAGCGAGCGGCCAGAGGTTTGGATGTGGTATTTGAGTTTTTGGCTGCGCTCGTTGGCACCGTATTTTTCTTTCAGAGTGACAGCCCAAATGCGGCGTGCCACGCGCCCCATGACGGTGTACTCGGGGTCCATGCCGTTGCTGAAAAAGAAACTCAGGTTGGGCGCGAAGTCATCGATGTGCATGCCACGCGCCAAGTAGGCTTCGACAAACGTGAAGCCGTTGGACAAGGTGAACGCCAATTGCGAAATAGGATTGGCACCCGCTTCGGCGATGTGGTAACCGCTGATGGACACGCTGTAGAAATTACGTACTTGGTGCTCGACAAAATATTGGGCAATGTCGCCCATCACCTTCAATGAAAATTCGGTGCTGAACAAACAGGTGTTTTGGCCTTGGTCTTCTTTCAAGATATCGGCTTGCACCGTGCCGCGCACATTTTGCATGACCCAAACACGAATATCGGCTATCTCGGCAGCGCTGGGTTCACGCCCTTTGTCGGCTTTGAATTTGTCTAGGTTTTGGTCGATGGCGGTGTTCATGAACATCGCCAAAATTGTTGGCGCAGGGCCATTGATGGTCATGGACACGCTGGTAGACGGCGAGCAAAGGTCAAAGCCGTCGTACAGCGCCTTCATGTCGTCCAAGGTGGCGATGCTGGCCCCCGAGTTGCCTACCTTGCCGTAAATATCGGGGCGCAAGTCGGGGTCGTTGCCATACAGCGTGACCGAGTCGAAAGCGGTAGACAAGCGTTTGGCTGGCATGCCGTCACTCAAGCGTTTGAAGCGGCGGTTGGTGCGAAACGCGTCACCTTCGCCCGCAAACATGCGGGTGGGGTCTTCACCTTCGCGCTTGAAGGCAAACGTGCCGGCGGTGTAGGGGTAGCGCCCTGGCACGTTGTCAAGCATCAGCCACTGCAACACATCACCATGGTCATGGTACTGGGGCAGGGCGACTTTGCGCACCGCTGTACCGCTGAGTGACTTGGTCACCAGCGCCGTGCGGATTTCTTTGTCGCGCACGGTCACCACCAGTTCATCGGCAGCGTAATCTTTTTGCAGTTGCGGCCAATCGGCGAGCAAGGCGCGGGCAGCCGGCAGCAAGCGGGCTTGGCGCTCGTCTGCCAAACCTTGGGCGGCCTCAGAGGCGCGGGGCTTGCCCGGTTTACCTTCGGCCAACATGGCTGAGGCGGCAAGCAGTTGTTGCACCTCACGGGCGAGTTGCGCTTGGGTCTCGGGCGCGCTGTTTGTAGCCACGNACGGTGTCGCTGATTTCTGCCAAATAGCGGCTGCGCGCAGGTGGCACGATAGGGGTTTGGTGCGAGCTGTGGCGAACCTTCACCACAGGCAGGCGGCCTTGGCTGAGTTTCAATCCCAGCGCTTGCAAACGCAGCTTCATGGCTTGGTAAAGCGCGGTCACGCCGTCGTCGTTGAAGTGGGCTGCCATGGTGCCAAACACCGGCATCTGATCGGTGGGCGTGGTCCAAGCTTCTTTGTTGCGTTGCACCTGTTTGGCCACATCGCGCAGCGCGTCGGCGGCACCCTTGCGGTCAAACTTGTTGATGGCGACAAACTCGGCAAAGTCCAGCATGTCGATTTTTTCGAGTTGGCTGGCGGCGCCAAATTCGGGCGTCATCACATACATAGGCACATCCACATGCGGCACGATGGCTGCATCGCCTTGACCAATGCCGGAAGTTTCCACGATCACCACATCAAAGCCCGCGCACTTGGCCGCGGCAATCACGTCGGGCAAGGCTGCGCTGATTTCGCTGCCGAATTCACGCGTGGCCAAGCTGCGCATGAAGACCCGTTGGCCGCTCGGCTTGGGGTCAGAGCCCGAGTTTTGCTTCGCAAAATCGGGGTCTGACCCCAATTTATTCCAAGGCGAGATGGCGTTCATGCGGATGCGGTCACCCAAGAGCGCGCCGCCGCTTTTGCGCCTTGAGGGGTCGATGGAGATGACCGCGATGCGCAAGCTGTCGTCTTGGTCTAGGCGTATGCGGCGAATCAGCTCGTCGGTGAGCGAGGATTTGCCGGCGCCACCGGTGCCGGTGATGCCCACCACCGGCACTTGCAAACCAGCGGCTTGGGTACGCAGTTGATCAACCAAACCGGAAGGGGCTTGCCCGTTTTCTAAAGCGGTGATGAGTTGCGCCAAGGCGCGCCAATGGGCTTGTGTGTGGCCTTGGATGGCGTTCAATGCGCTGGGTGCGTAGACGTTCAAGTCTTGGTCGCAGCGCATGATCATCTCGCCAATCATGCCTTGCAGCCCCATGCGTTGGCCGTCTTGCGGGCTGTAAATACGGGTCACGCCGTAAGCGTGCAGCTCATTGATTTCAGACGCCACGATGACGCCGCCGCCGCCGCCAAACACCTGAATATGCGCGCCGCCACGCTCGTGCAGCAAGTCGATCATGTATTTGAAGTACTCCACATGGCCGCCTTGGTAGGAGCTGATGGCAATGCCTTGCACATCCTCTTGGAGTGCCGCAGTCACCACCTCATCGACCGAGCGGTTGTGCCCCAAGTGAATGACTTCAGCGCCCATGCTTTGCAAGATGCGGCGCATGATGTTGATGGCCGCGTCGTGACCGTCAAACAAACTGGCTGCAGTGACAAAGCGCACTTTATGCTTGGGGCGGTAGTTGGCCAAAGCTTGGAATTCAGCGGACAAATCGGTCATAACGTGATCGGGGTGAGCCGGAAAAAATGGAAGAAAATCAAGGCTAGCAGGCGAGTAACTGACACCCTTAGATTGACGTAACGTCAATCATAACGTTAAGTTAGTGAAGGCGTGGGTGGCTTAAATTAACCAGTTTTCGAGATGAAGTTTTGTCACTTTTTGGAATTCGCGGG
>JGI25912J50252_10000139_pt1 | contig 21044 bp, 25 predicted proteins | sample LauGreSBDMM110DD_2_FD_50252 | JGI IMG/M metagenome (IMG submission 50252)
CGAAACACCGCATCGTCTAAGCCGTCCAGGCTGACGGTGATGCGGTCTAAGCCTGCATCTTTAAGTTGTTGGGCTTTTTTAGTGAGGAGTGAACCATTGGTGGTCAGGGTTAAATCGAGTTTGGATCCATCAGGTGTTTGAATTTGCGCCAACTGTGCTACCAAAATTTCTAAGTTTTTTCTAAGTAAGGGTTCGCCACCTGTGAGACGAATTTTGCGCACACCTAAGTCAACAAACACTTTGGCAAGACGTGTGATTTCTTCAAAGTTCAGCAAATCGCCGTGGGGCAGGTAGCGATAGTCCTTGTTAAAGACTTCTTTGGGCATGCAGTAATTGCATCGAAAGTTACAGCGGTCTGTCACGCTGATGCGTAAGTCATGCAGAGGGCGATTACGTAGGTCCGACAGTAAGCCACCAGGCCAACTATGCGGTGGAACTTGGGCTGTCAAGGCGGTGAGCCGCTGGTCTATCAAGGGAATAACACGTTCAGACATGAGCACTTGACTTAATGAACAGCCAGTTTTAAATTCTATGAAGTGGGATTTAAAGAGGCTTCTTCAGCCAAAAGGCAATTTCGCCGACTATTCCACGCCGAAAGGCCAAAACACATATGACAAAAATAACGCCCTGAATAATGGTGACCCACGAGCCGAATTGAGCTAAGTAGTTTTGCATGGTGATGATGATGGCAGCGCCGACCACCGGTCCGAATAAGGTACCTAGACCACCTAACAAAGTCATCAATACCACTTCACCTGACATGTTCCAGTGAACATCCGTGAGTGAGGCCAACTGGAAAACCAATGACTTGGTCGCACCAGCTGTTCCAGCTAGAGCACCAGAAATAATGAATGCAATTAACTTGTAGCGATCTGTGTCGAAGCCAAGGGAAATTGCCCTGTCTTGGTTTTCACGTATAGCTTTAAGAATTTGTCCAAAGGGTGAATGGATGACGCGCCAGATAAGCGCAAAACCTATTAAGAAAATCACCAGCACAAAAATGTACATATTGGTGTTTTCCGCCAAGTCATAGAAACCAAATAGCTTTCCGCGTGGAACGCTTTGAATACCATCCTCCCCGCCGGTGAAAGGGGTCTGCAAATAGAAAAAAAACATCATTTGCGAAAATGCCAATGTGATCATTGCAAAGTAAATACCTTGTCTTCGAATAGCTAAAGAACCTATTACCAGCGCAAGCAGGGCCGAGCAGGCTGTGGCGAAAAGAATTGCTAACTCTGGGTTCCAACCCCAAACCTTTGCAGCATGCGCTGAAACATATCCAGCCGTTCCCAAAAACATCGCATGCCCAAAAGATAACAACCCACCAAATCCAATTAGCAGATTAAAGGCGCACGCAAATAGCGCAAAACACATCACTTTCATGATGAAAATTGGATAGATCCATATTGGAGCTATCAGTAAAACCAAAACCATAATGGCAAAGGCTACCCATTGGTGGGTGAAAGATTGGGTTTTGAAAGATGGTATCGTGGCTGTGGTCATTGTGTTACTTCTGAGTACCAAACAGTCCGTTAGGCTTTATGAGGAGAACAATGGTCATGATTATAAAAATGACAGTGTTGGAGGCCTCGGGGTAAAACACTTTAGTCAGGCCTTCAATTAGTCCCAGACTAAATCCAGTAAGAATGGCNCCCATGATTGAGCCCATACCGCCAATCACAACTACNGCGAAAACCACAATGATGATGTCACCCCCCATTGTTGGGTTAACTTGGTATATGGGAGCTGCCATCACACCAGCCAAAGCTGCNAGNCCCACNCCAAAACCATATGTCAATGTGATCATNCGCGGCACATTTATGCCGAAAGCTTGAACCAAGCTAGGATTTTCNGTTGCAGCACGNAGGTAAGCACCCAGCTTTGTTCTCTCAATAACATACCAAGTGGATAGACACACAATCACAGAGACCACGATCACCCATGCACGGTATTTAGGCAGAAACATAAAACCCGTATTGAAAGAACCCTGAAAGATTTCGGGGACAGGGTAGGGCATGCCAGAGGAGCCGAATTCGTGTCTAAAAAGGCCTTGAATGATTAAAGCTAGGCCAAATGTCAAAAGCAAACCGTAAAGGTGGTCCAGCTTGTAGAGCTGTTTCAGCATCGTGCGTTCAATCACAATGCCACTTGCTCCCACAAGAATGGGCGTCAGGATAAGTGAAACCCAGTAGTTGAGGCCTAAAAATGATAATGACAGGTATGCAACAAAAGCGCCCAGCATGTACTGGGCGCCATGGGTAAAGTTAATGATGTTGAGTAAGCCGAAAATGACTGCCAATCCCAGCGAAAGCAATGCGTAAAAGGAGCCATTAATAAGTCCTATCAATAGCTGCCCAAAAAAAGCTTGCAAGGGAATGCCAAAAATTTCCATTTTTATATTTTTATACTTACGTTAAAAATATTACTTTTTGACTAGCGGACAATCACCATCGGTGATTGGACGGAATGCCTCGTTAGCGGGTATTGTGGCTACTAACTTGTAGTAATCGTAAGGGCCCTTTGACTCTGAGGGTTTCTTAACTTCAAACAGGTAGGCAGGGTGAATCTTTCGGCCATCTGCACGGACGCTACCTTTGCCAAAAACAGGATCGTCAGTTGGTAGTTCCTTCATTTTTGCAGCTACCTTGGTGCCGTCATCGGTATTAGCTGCATCCACTGCCTTAAGGTAATGGATAACACTGGAGTAAACGCCAGCCTGAACCATGGAAGGCATCTTCCCGTTATGGACGGCAGCAAATCGACGAGAGAAGGCGCGTGTTTGGTCGTTTAGATCCCAGTAAAAGGTCTCTGTGAGCATCAGGCCCTGAGCAATGTTGAGCCCCAAAGAATGAACATCTGGCAAAAAGACTAGTAAACCAGCGAGGTTTTGGCCGCCCTTCATGATGCCAAATTCAGCAGCTTGTTTGATGGCATTGGTTGTATCACCACCAGCATTGGCTAAGCCAATAATCTTAGCCTTCGAAGATTGCGCTTGAAGCAGGAAGGATGAAAAATCTTGGCCGGGGAAAGGGTGTCTGACCTTTCCTACTACCTTACCTCCATTTTTCACAACAACCGCCTCAGTGTCACGCTCAAGTGAATGACCAAAGGCATAGTCAGCTGTGAGGAAGAACCAGGTATTGCCACCACTTTTCACGATTGCTTTGCCTGTACCGTTGGCCAACATCCATGTGTCATATGCCCAGTGGATAGTGTTTGCATTGCAAGCTTTGCCGGATAAATCCGATGATGCAGAGCCTGAGTTGACGTGAAGCTTGCCCTTGTCGCTGGCAATTTTGGCTACTGCAAGGCCTACTGAGGACGTTGGAACGTCGGCAATCATGTCTACCTTGTCTGTGTCAAACCATTGACGCGCTATGTTGGAACCCACATCAGGCTTGTTTTGATGGTCGGCACTAATTACTTCGACTTTGAGCTTGCTACCAGACGCCTTGATGTAGTCTTCTACTGCCAATTTAGCAGCAACAGCTGAGCCTGGACCCGTTATGTCAGAGTAAAGCCCCGACATGTCGTTTAACACCCCAATTTTGACAATGCCGTCAGAAATTTGCGCTTGTGCGCCACCAGCAAAGGCACAAGTCGCCAAAGTGGCTAGGGAAAGAAGTTTGTTTTTAAGTTTCATTACGTTGTCTCCATTTGTAAAAAAAATCACACACCCAAGTACTCATTTAACATTTTCGTGTTTGAGGACAGCTCTTTTGCGCTGAAGTTTTCAACCATCTGACCGTGCTCCATTACGTAGAAACGATCGGCCAAGGGGGCGGCAAAACGAAAGTTCTGCTCCACCATGATAATCGTAAAACCTTTAGATTTAAGAGACAGGATCATGCGGGACAGCGCCTGAACAATTACAGGGGCTAGGCCTTCAGAAATTTCATCCAGCAACAAAAAACGCGCCCCAGTTCTTAATATCCGTCCTACCGCAAGCATTTGTTGCTCACCACCAGAAAGACGTGTTCCGGGGCTACTGCGTCTTTCAAACAAGTTGGGGAACATCTCGTAAATTTCTTCGACTGACATTCCATTTGGGGATATGGTGGGNGGCAATAGCAAGTTCTCTTCACAGGTTAAAGAGGAAAAAATACCCCGCTCTTCTGGACAGTAACCCAAACCAAGTTTAGCTATTTGATGGGGAGCTAAATTTAAGGTTTCCTGGCCTTTTATGGCAATAGAACCTGTTCGTTTTCCTACTAGACCTAATATAGATTTAATGGTGGTGGTTCGTCCAGCACCGTTGCGTCCCAACAAGGTAACCACTTCACCTTCATTTACAGTGAGGTTGACCCCATGCAAAATGTGAGACTCACCGTACCAAGCTTGCAAGTCTGTGATGCGCAAAAATTCTTTCGNCTCAATCATGGGCTCCCTCAAGCTGGTTATCGGTTGTTCCCATATATGCTTCAAGCACTTGGGGATTTTGGGAAACTTCTGAGTATGAGCCTTCGGCAATCACTTGACCGCGTTGCAGAACACTAATTGTTTCNGCAATTTTGGAAACAACGTTCATATTGTGTTCAACCATCAGTATGGTGCGGTTTGCACTCACTTTTTTGATCAGTTGTGTGACGCGGTCAACGTCTTCATGGCCCATGCCCTGGGTGGGTTCGTCTAGAAGCATTAATTCTGGCTCCATAGCTAATGTTGTAGCAATTTCGAGAGCGCGTTTTCGGCCGTACGGTAACTCAACAGCAAGAAGATCGGCCATATTGCCAAGATCTACTTGGTCCAATAAGTGCATTGCCTGGTCATTGAGTTTGTTTAAGCTTCGTTCAGAGCGCCAAAAATGCATTGAAATACCAGTGGAGCGCTGCAATCCGACACGCACATTTTCCATAACAGTGAGGTTGGGAAAAGTAGCAGAAATTTGAAAGGATCTGACTATTCCACGCCGCGCTACTTCAGAGGGTTTTTCTGTTGTGATGTCTTGTCCTTTAAAAACTATACGACCTCGCGTGGGAATGAGAAACTTGGTGAGCATATTAAAGACGGTAGTCTTTCCTGCTCCATTAGGACCAATCAAGGCATGAATTTGACCCCGCTTTACATTTAAGTTAACACCATTAACAGCAACAAACCCTTTGAAATCTTTAACAAGTTCGTGAGTTTGAAGAATATAAATATCAGACATCTGAATAAACTTTATGAACTATAGTGAATTGAATCATAAGGCTTATAAAATGTTTTTAGCCAATAATTTTTAAATACCATTTACGCTTGTCCCTTCAAACGACACTCACCAAGGAATTTGAAATCTCAACGCGGTCTTTTATGCATGTTCACCGCGCCATAAATTTAATTATTTTTTTTTCATAACAAGAAACTATGTCTACTATTTCATTCGGCCTTGCAGGTAAAGTTTGCCTTATCACTGGTGCAGCTCAAGGCATAGGTGAAGCTTGCGCGCGTCTGTTTGCAGAACAAGGCGCTCGCGTCATACTAGTTGACATAAAGCAAGAACAAAGCCAAACACTGGCTTCAGAGTTGCAGCTTAAAGGCCACGATACCCACTTTATTGCTTGCGATGTTGGTGAAAAATCACAAGTTGATGAACTTATTCGTCAAGTGCTTGCAACTTATCCAAAGATTGATGTGCTGGTAAGTAATGCAGGTATCTTTCGGGCTTCACCTTTTTTTGATGTAACGCAAGAAGATTTCGATGCCGTCATGCGCGTCAATCTTCGTGGGGCTTTTCTTATTGGACAAGCGGTAGCCCGCACCATGAAAGAGACGGGCGGAGGTTCGATAGTGAATATGAGTTCAGTCAATGCAGTTGTTGCCATCCCAGAGATTGCCACCTACAACATCAGCAAAGGCGGTCTAAATCAACTTACACGCGCCATGGCTTTGGCTTTGGCTGATCACGCAATTCGCGTGAATGCTGTCGCGCCAGGCACGATTGCAACCGAATTGGCTAGACAAGCCGTTCTTACTAACGAGGCCTCTCTTCATAAGATCCTAAGTCGTACTCCAATGAAGCGGCTCGGAGACCCCTCAGAAATCGCTCATGTTGTAGCTTTCCTCGCCAGTGACGCCTCCAGTTACATCACGGGCGAGATCATTACTGTGGACGGCGGTCGGATGGCGTTGAACTACACCGTTCCAGTCTGACAATAGCTAAGAGCTTCAGCGGGAAGCTTTGATAACAAGTTCGGCAGCGATTAAATCTAGCAACGCAAATCCAACAGACTTAAACACCGTGATGGCTTGTGCATCATGTCGCCAGCTACGATCTGACTGAGCTGTGAGTTCTGCCAAATCAGCAATGATGTCAGAGTCTAGGATGAGGCCCTGCTCAATAGCCTGAAACACTTCTCCGCCTTTTTCCAGAACAGACGCCCTGCAGTCCGCAAACAACTGTGATTTGGAAATCAATCCAGGCTCTGCCTCTGCCATCTGAGGAGTGAATGCTCCGACCAAACTAATATGCGTGCCTGGTCTCACCCAAGCCGCTTTTAGGAAAGGTTCAGTGGCTGTTGTGGCAACCGCCACAACATCAGACATGGCGAGAGTTTTATGTAAGTCACCCATAGCACGCACCTCAATGCCAAGTTCTCTAAGCTGATTGACCACGAGTTGGGCTTTGTAAAATTGGCGACCCCAAACCAACACGTTTTTGAAGCGCATTGTGTCCGTGTGGGCTTGCACCAAGGGGACACTCAAAGATCCGGTTCCCAGAACCGCAAGGGTCTCGCTGTTCTCGCGCGCAAGCCTTTTGGCCGCGAGAGCAGCCGCTGCCGCCGTGCGTCGCAATGTCAGCTCTGTTCCATCTAGTACCGCCAAAGGGCGACCATCTAAGCAAGAAATCAGGACGTAGACGGCTGACACGGCTGATTCCCCCTTGGCATTGTTCTCAGGCCAGACAGATACCAGCTTAACTCCCATCATTTGATGCGGACGCCAAGCCGGCATGATCATGACGCAACTTGCATCTTGGTTAGGAGAGAAAAAACTGCGAGCAGGCGTTTCCGCAAATTGCTGTAAACCCTGAGCCAGTGCATCGACTAAAAGCGGGTAAGGTAATGCCGTTTGAATGGCCTTCATATCAAAGTGCTTCATGGCATTTCGTATAGTCTTGTGAATCTCATTTAGTATAAAAGCTCATGCACACACTGTTTAATCTTCCTCCAAAGCACAATGCAAACTGATGTGCTAATTGTTGGAGGAGCCGCGGTTGGTAGCGCTGCGGCTTTTTTTCTTGCCTCACAACCTGATTTCAAGGGCAATTTGATGGTTGTAGAGCAAGACCAAACATACGAAAAATCTGCAACGGCCCTATCAGCTGCATCCATAAGACATCAGTTTTCAACCCCAGAAAATATTAGGCTTTCGCAATTTGGAAGCCATTTTTTAAAAAATATCGATGCCTATTTAGCCATTAACCAAGAGTCTCCTGCAGTAAATTTCAAGGAACGGGGCTACCTTTTCTTAGCTACTGCACAAGGTTTGGATATTTTGCGCTCAAATCATCGCACTCAGCGTGCGGAGAACGTTGATGCCAGCTTACTAAGTCCGGATGAATTACAAGAGCGTTATCCGTGGCTAAACGTACAAGATCTTTCTGCTGGTTCATTAGGAAATAGCGGTGAGGGCTGGTTAGATTCGTATGCATTGATGCAGGGTCTGCGAAAAAAAGCCATCAGCTTGGGCGTTCGCTATGAGCAAGCCCGCGTTGAAAGGCTTCATCGCNCAGGACGAAAAGTGAATTCTGCAGAACTATCGGGTGGACGTGTTATTCAATGTGGCATGGTCATCAATGCCGCAGGCACGGGAGCAACGCAATTGGCCCAAACGGTTGGCATTAGACTTCCTGTTCAAGCGCGCAAGCGCAGCATTTTTTATGTCACCAGCCCGGCACAATTACGCGACTGTCCAATGGTGATNGATCCTACAGGCGCCTATTTTCGGCCTGAGGGCGAGGGCTACCTGTGCGGCATTGCCCCTAGCCCAGAAAATGATTTTGAATGCTACGATTTTGAAGTTCAGCACGAACTTTTTGAAGATGTTCTCTGGCCCACCTTAGCAGCACGCGTCCCTGGCTTTGAGGCCCTGCGAGTCAAGCGGAGTTGGGCAGGACACTACGATGTGAACTTGCTTGATCAAAATGTAGTTGTAGGTTCTCATCCCGATGTCGACAATTTTTTGTTTGCCAACGGTTTCAGTGGCCACGGTTTACAGCACTCGCTTGGCATTGGTCGTGCTTTGTCGGAGTTAGTTACTTATGGTGCGTATCAAACCATCAACCTCGATGCGTTTGGATGGGAACGCGTGCTCAACCATCGGCCATTGTTAGAAACCAACATCATTTGAGGTTGGTCTTTGATTTAATTTATCCAGCTTTATGTCTCCCGACTAAGCTGGGGGTCTTAAGGGCTTAGAAGCTCTCGTTATATGTGTCTTATTTTTATAGAAGCGGAACAATAAGCAAGGCCACGATATTAATGATCTTGATTAAAGGATTCACCGCTGGCCCAGCAGTGTCTTTGTAGGGGTCACCTACGGTGTCGCCTGTGACAGCAGCCTTATGGGATTCGCTGCCTTTGCCACCGTGGTGTCCGTCTTCAATGTATTTCTTCGCGTTGTCCCATGCGCCGCCACCGGTACACATAGAAATTGCTACGAACAAGCCCGTCACGATAGTTCCCATCAACAAGCCACCGAGTGCAGCAGGCCCAAGTATGAGTCCTACTAAAACAGGGACCACAACGGGTAACAGCGATGGAACCACCATTTCTTTGATCGCAGCGGTTGTCAACATGTCTACCGCGGCACTGTANTCAGGCTTGCGTTTGCCCGCCATGATTTGTCCGTCTTCAAACTGACGACGCACTTCCACCACCACCGAACCAGCGGCACGCCCAACCGCTTCCATGGCCATTGCGCCAAAGAGGTAAGGAATCAAACCGCCGATGAATAAACCGACGATGACTTTGGGATCGCTCAAGCTGAAAGCGACGCTGATGCCGCGTCCTTCGAGCGAGTGTGTGAAGTCAGCAAACAAGACCAAAGCAGCCTAGGCCAGCAGANCCAATGGCGTAGCCTTTGGTNACCGCTTTNGTAGTGTTGCCCACTGCATCGAGCGGGTCAGTGACGTCGCGCACAGATGCTGGCAATTCAGCCATTTCAGCGATACCACCAGCGTTGTCCGTGATTGGGCCATAAGCGTCCAATGCCACCACAATGCCAGCCATGCTTAACATGGCAGTGGCTGCAATCGCGATGCCATACAACTCGCCTAATTGGTAAGCCGACAAAATAGCTGCGCACACCATGAGAACAGGCCATGCAGTAGAACGCATGGAGACACCTAAACCAGCAATGATGTTGGTACCGTGACCAGTTGTAGATGCTTGAGCAATGTGTTGCACAGGTGGATATTGCGTTCCTGTGTAGTACTCCGTAATCCAAACCAAAGCTGCAGTCAGCAACAAGCCAACTGCGCAGGCGCCCCACAAACGAATTTGTGTGCCAGCACCCAGTGCATCGTCGGGCATGATGGCCACAGTCACGAAGTAGAAAGCGATGAGTGACAAAACGCCAGCCACTGCCAAGCCTTTGTAGAGCGCAGGCATCACGTTCTTCATACCAGGCGATGCCTTGACAAAGAAGCAACCGACGATCGAAGCCAAGATAGACACACCGCCAAGTACCAAGGGGTAGAGCACCGCTTGTGTTGGTGCACTGGCCACCATCAAGGCGCCTAGCACCATGGTGGCGATAAGAGTTACCGCATAGGTTTCAAACAAATCGGCAGCCATACCAGCACAGTCGCCCACGTTGTCGCCGACGTTATCCGCGATCACAGCAGGGTTGCGTGGATCGTCTTCAGGAATACCTGCTTCGACTTTTCCGACCAAATCAGCGCCGACGTCAGCGCCTTTGGTGAAAATGCCGCCGCCCAAACGGGCAAAAGATNGAAATNAAAGAAGAACCAAATGCCAAGCCCATCAAGGGGTTGAGCAANTGCGCNAAGTTTTTNTCTGGGGTGTAGTTACCGTTACCAGCCAAGAACCAATAAAAGCCACCAACGCCTAAAAGGCCAAGACCCACTACCAACATGCCGGTGATAGCGCCACCTTTGAAGGCTACATCTAATGCAGGGCCAATGCCGTGTGTCGCCGCTTGTGCGGTGCGCACGTTGGCTTTGACTGACACGTTCATGCCGATAAAACCGCAAGCACCAGACAAAACAGCACCGATAACAAAGCCAATCGCCGTGGTGCTGTTAAGGAAGATGCCNATNAATATGGCGAGCACTACGCCCACTATTGCAATGGTGCGGTATTGACGCGCTAAGTAGGCCGATGCGCCNAGCTGAATGGCCTCAGCAATTTCTTGCATGCGGGCATTGCCTGCATCCAAGGCCAAAATAGAAGAACGTGCCCAAAAACCGTAGATCACGGCTACAAGGCCACACGCCAGCGCAAAAATTAGCGCGGAATTACCTGACATAAAAACTCCTTGATGTTGTATCGCTGAAGAGTGGGCGTCACGCGGGTTGCCTGATGCCACCTCTGCGTTGCTTCCTCAAGCCACAAGAAGAACTTGTCACATGATTGGCCAACTTGTGAACTTTAAGCTATATAAGGGTTCAAGTAAGTTTTAAGGACGTAAAATTCGGGTTATTCCCTAGTCCTTTATTTTAATTTTTAACAACAGCCATGTCACTCGATAACGTCACTCCTGGAAATAAAGTCCCTGATGCATTCAATGTAATTATTGAAATCCCAATGAATGCCGATCCTGTGAAGTACGAAGTCGACAAAGCGACAGGTGCCATCTTCGTGGATCGCTTCATGAGCACTTCCATGCATTACCCCACTAACTATGGTTATGTACCCAAAACCATCAGCGGTGACGGCGATCCTGTCGATGTGTTGGTTATCACACCCGTGCCATTGATTCCTGGTGTTGTCGTGCCATGCCGTCCCATTGGTATTTTGAAAATGCAAGATGAGGCGGGTGAAGATGGAAAAGTGCTCGCAGTGCCTATCGACAAAATTTTGTCCATCTATACGCAATGGCAAAAACCAGAAGACTTAAACCCATTGCGTTTAAAGACTATTGCCCATTTCTTTGAGCATTACAAAGATTTAGAAGAAGGCAAATGGGTCAAGATCCTGGGCTGGGAAGGCCCCGAGTCAGCCAAGAAGGAAATCTTGGACGGCATTGCCAATTACCAAAAAGAACAACAGTAATTTATTCGCTTTGCCTAAACGGCGAACGCTCTGCTAAGTGCTCTAGGTAATTGTCAATCCCAGAGCGTTCCCGCTCTAAAAAGCGCTCGACAGCATCTGCAAAAGCAGGGTGCGCCAACCAATGGGCGCTGTAGGTAGTGACTGGCATTAACGCTCTAGCCATTTTGTGCTCACCTTGTGCGCCGCCTTCAAAGCAAGACACTTGGTTGTCTATGCACCAGCTTAGTGGTTGGTAATAACACGCTTCAAAGTGCAGGCAATCTACTCGTTCTAATGCGCCCCAGTAGCGCCCATATGCCACGGCATGATCAGTGCCTAGTGCGTGAATCGCAATCAAACTGCATGCTATCGGTTGGCTTGCGCGTTCAGCGATAAACATGACCCAGTTATCAGCCATATGGTCTTGCATAGATTGAAAAAAGCTTCGGCTTAAATAGGGTGCGTTGCCGTGTTCAAGATAGGTGCGTTCATAGCAGTTATAAAAAAAGTCCCAGTTTTGTTTGGAAATTTCTGAGCCTACCTGCGTTTGAAAAGTCACGCCTGCATCGTGTACGCGTCGTCGTTCTTGCTTGATCTTTTTACGTTTTTCTTGCGATAGCGAGCTGAGAAAGTGATCGAAGTCTGTGAATTGCGCGTTGTGCCAGTGGAATTGCACCGTTTGTCTTTGCATCAAACCTAATGCATCGCAAGCAATTTGGTCTTGCGGGCTGGTGAAAAGCAGATGCAAGGAAGACAACTCAAGGTCTTTGCAAACATCTAAAAGTGTTTGTAGTAAATGTGTCCTACTGTTGCTGTTGACAGCAAGCAATCTTGCTCCGGGAACTGGCGTGAATGGAACTGCCACTAATCCTTTGGGGTAATACGCCAGGCCATGCTCGCCGTAGGCATTGGCCCATGCCCAGTCAAATACATATTCGCCATAGGAATGGCTTTTCAAATAGAGGGCGCAAGCAGCGACTAGTTGATCTTCTTGCCAAAGCGTGACGAAATGTGGCTTCCATCCGGTTTTGGGTATGGCACTGCCGCTCTCATGCAGGGCCAGCAAATAGGCGTGCGACATGAAAGGGGTGGGCGCATCTTGTTGTGCGAGCAGAGCATCCCACCCAAAAGCATCTATATCGCGTGGGTCATTGAAGACGCGGGTGACATAATCCATTAACGTATTAGCCCAGTTGGAATGTTGTTTTTTTTGTGACGTTTGCCATGAATTTAAAGATCTGTGTTGCTCAATTGAATTTTGTCGTTGGAGACATGCAGGGCAATGCGCAAAAGATAGTCGATTGTGCCCAACAGGCTTATGCAGATGGCGCCAAACTGGTGCTCACGCCTGAGTTGTCGATTTGTGGCTACGCTGCAGAAGATCTTTTTTTGCGAAGTTCTTTCATTCAAGCGTGTGATGATGCCTTGAAAACAGTAGCCCAAGCCCTAAGCGGGTTAAAAGGTTTGCATGTGGTGGTAGGACACCCAATGGGTGACGATGCACGCACCAAATCTGTATCTGTGCAGCGCCGATTCAATATGGCCTCTGTGTTGTCTGAAGGCCAAGTAGTAGCCCAATACGCTAAGCGCGAGTTGCCCAACTACCAGGTGTTTGATGAGCGCCGCTACTTCACGCCTGGCGAAAAGCCGTGTGTCTTTGAGGTTGAAGGTGTGCGTGTTGGACTTTTGATTTGTGAAGACGCTTGGTTTGAAGCGCCTGCCTTAGATAGCAAAGCAGCAGGTGCGCAACTTCTCGCTGTGATCAATGCATCACCCTTTCATGTAGGTAAAGGAGATGAACGCGAGCAGGCCATGCGTGCTCGCGTTCAGCACACGGGACTACCTTTGATTTACGCCCACTTGGTGGGGGGTCAAGACGAAGTGGTGTTTGAGGGACGTTCATTTGCGCTTTCTTCTAATGGCAACTTAGTGGGTCGGGCAAAGAGTTTTGAAGTGCAACCATTTATGGTCGCAGTGCCAAGCCTCTGGTGCAACTCTTAAATTAGAAGCGGCAATCGCCGAAGAAGGCTCTTTAGAAGGTGATCTGTGGCATGCCCTGGTTTTGGGCGTGCAGGACTACATTGGTAAAAACGGCTTCCCCGGTGTTTTACTTGGTTTGTCAGGGGGTATTGATTCAGCTTTGGTACTAGCAATCGCTGTTGACGCGCTAGGCGCGGACAGAGTTCGAACGGTCATGATGCCTTCACCTTACACGGCAGAAATAAGTTGGGTGGACGCACGTGAAATGGCGCAGCGCATGAAAGTGCGCTACGACGAGGTGTCTATCGTTCCCGAGTTCGAGGCATTCCTAGCTTCTCTCAAGTCAGACTTTGACGGCACTGCTTTGGATACGACTGAAGAAAACATCCAAGCCCGAATCCGTGGCACGATGTTGATGGCTTTGTCGAACAAATTTGGCTCTATTGTTCTCACAACGGGAAACAAAAGCGAGATGGCTACTGGTTACTGCACCTTGTATGGCGACATGGCGGGCGGTTTTGCTGTTATCAAAGACGTCGCGAAGACCTTGGTGTTTCAGTTGGCGCGTTGGCGCAATTTGCACAACCCCTATGCCACATGTGACCAACCAATTCCAGAGCGCATCATCACCCGCCCACCCAGCGCAGAGTTGCGCCCTGACCAAAAAGACCAAGACTCGTTACCCCCCTATGACGTGTTGGATGAGATCGTGTCGCGCTTTATGGAAAACGACGAAAGCCCTGACGAAATTATTGCGGCAGGAATGCCCGCAGACGCTGTGGCACAAGTCACTCGCTTAATACGACTCAATGAATATAAACGTCGCCAATCGCCTGTAGGAATTCGCGTGACCCACCGCAGTTTTGGCAAAGATTGGCGTTATCCTATAACCAATAAATTTCGTGCATAAACAAGGATTACAAAATGAAACAAATTACAGCGGTTATCAAACCATTCAAGCTCGAAGAAGTACGTGAATCACTAGCTGCCTGTGGCGTTACAGGACTCACCGTGACCGAGGTCAAAGGCTTCGGTCGTCAAAAAGGCCATACCGAGTTGTACCGTGGTGCTGAATATGTGGTTGATTTTTTACCCAAAGTAAAAATAGAAGTTGTCGTGCAGTCTTCTGATGTCGATCAGTGCGTAGAGGCCATCATTCGCGCAGCCCGTACTGGCAAGATTGGCGACGGCAAGATATTTATCACCTCAGTTGAGCGTGTAGTGCGAATCCGCACTGGCGAGCAAGACGCTGCTGCCGTCTGACCGATCTCTCAATCGCAAATTTCTTCAAAGCCCCGTCGCAATTGTCTGAGGGCTAAATCCAGCGTCTTGCACCAAGGTGCGTAAGAGTTTTGAGGCTTCGGAACCCGTTTTGATAAGCGCCATTTGCGAGTCACTTAAAAAACCTTGTGCAACGCTAGATGCAGCAAACGCTAATAAGCCGTCGTAATAGCCTTCTGTGTTGAGTAGCCCGATGGGTTTGTTGTGGTAGCCAAGTTGGCGCCAAGTCCATATCTCGAAGAACTCTTCAAATGTCCCAATACCGCCGGGCAAGGTCAAAAATACATCGGCACGTTCTGCCATCATTTGTTTGCGTTCATGCATGGTGTCTACGACATGCAGNTCATCACACGCAATGCGCGGTTTTTCTTTAGTTTGAAGCGCAGTAGGGATGATGCCCACGACGCGNCCNCCAGCTTNCATNGTGGACTTGGCAACCAAGCCCATCAGGCCATTCTCTCCACCGCCATAGACCAATTGGCCTTGGTGTGAACCTATCCAATGGCCCACTTCTTGAGCGACTTGCAAATAACGGGGTAAAACGCCGTTACGAGAACCGCAATAGACGCAGATAGAAAAGGCAGGGGATTTATTCATGTGTGATTGCTTTTTCACGAATGTGGTCAGCGTCGCTGATGGGGTCAAAACGGATCAACCGCGTTCCCGCCCACACATCGTGCCAAAAATGTCCTTGTGCTTGAAACTGGGTCAGCAATGCCCACACTGCAACCCAAGCCGCCAACATTAGCAGACTATCAAGTCCTGAATATGAAAACAAACCAGCGATACACAGTGGCGGTAAGAACCAGACCCAACTAAAAATATAACGAATAAATGCTTGCTTCTGCGTTAACGACTTGCCGTGACTATCTACAACTCGAATGCGCCAAGTTTTCATCGCCAAGGTTTGGCCTTTGTGCCAGAACCATGTGAAGTAAATGGCTAACACCAAAAAAACAAATGCTTGCAAACCATGGCGGTTATCTAGCGCATAACGCGTTTGGCTAAGGGTGCTAAATAGATATCCTGCGATGAAGGTTACAGCAAAAAGCAACATGCCTTCATACAGCCAGCAGGCCATGCGACGTTTCAAACTAGGGGGAGAAAGATCGGCGTTAGACGCGATCTCGAAAGACGAATCCATTACTGCGTGGCAGCACTTTCAGGCACGGGCGCGTTGATTTGTGTGGATGTGTTGGGCAAAAGTGTGGAGGGCGCCGCTTGGTTCGAGGCAATACGCGGTAAGGCTTTGTTGCCATTGGCACTTGGAGGGGACGCTAATTTATCTGATGCAACAGGTTTGATAGCCGGTGCGCCACCGCCAACAGGGCGGGCTTGCTGAGCTGCCAGATTTTGTTTTTCTTCAGGGGAGAGGGCTTGATAGGCTTCCCACTTGGCGCGTTTATCTTCAGTGGGATGTTGCTGCGCACCTGCAAAATTTAGTCTGGCAGCTGCGCGTTGTTGTGGACTCAATGCCGCCCATTCCTGCATACGGCTTTGAATGGTGATTTGCTCTTGATCAGAGCGCTGAATAAAGTTCTGCGAAACGGCTAGCCACTTGCGTTTGTGGGCCGCGGTCATTGTGGGCCAGAGCTTCGTTAAGGGCTTGAGTGCTTGTTGTTGAGGGATGCTTAGTTCTGACCAAGCAGGACCTACATTTTTTTCAGCAGTTTTTTCTACAACGGGGTTGTTTTGAGCAAAAACTGATGTGCTGGGAAGCGCAAGAAAAATCACGCCAAAGAAAAGGATGGGCGCGAGATTTTTTAGAGATATGCAAGTGTTCCAGCGGCGCATTCGTTCGATTTACTCTTGTTTCTCGGTCAATGTGGGTAATTTCAAGAATTGTAAAAATCCGGGGTCAGCGTAGGCCGAGGGTGGTAAGTCGTCAGCCAATAGTGCGGAATCGACTTCAGCCAACTGATTGGCACGGTCGTCATCCGTGAAATTTTTGATGGTGGCCAAACCAGCGACTAGGGCGATCAAGGGGAGGAAAGAGCCAATGCGGCTCCAGATATTGAGGCCTTCATCTCCNCCATTNAGCATGGCAACACCATTTTGGACAACTGTTTGGGTGCTNGTCTGCNCCGATACGGCGCGAGCAGCNACTGCNCTGGTGCGNGNTGCACGCAGGCGTTCGCNGATATCGTGGGGCAAATCAGCCACCGCAGCGTCTAAATGCGCGGCAATACGAAGACCAAATTGGTTTTGCATGGTNTCCATCGTGTAAATNTCAGATCTTGTCATGGTTTGATTCCCTTTGCAGAGAGCGCCTTATGTAGTGATTGTATTGCTCTAGAGCAATGCGTCTTAACACTTCCTTCTGAACATCCCATAGCCGCAGCAGTCTCTGCGACATCTAGGTCTTCCCAATAACGCAGCAGGAAGGCTTCTCGTTGACGTGTAGGCAATTTTTGTACCTCATCTTCGATATCGTGGAAATTTTCAGCACTGGCGTAGTTATCCTCAGCACTTTGTACTTTGGGATTGTTATCACTTTGTGTCAAAGCTTCCAAAATATCAAAATCTTCTGATTCTGATCCTGATTCAAAGTCGCTGAAATTGCTAAAGAGGGCTTTTTTAGTCTTGTTGCGGCGAAACCAGTCCAAGGTGGTGTTGGACAAAATCCGCTGAAAAAGCATGGGCAATTCGTTTGCAGGCTTGTCGCTGTAGTGTTCAGCTAGCTTCATCATGCTGTCTTGCACGATATCGAGAGCCGCTTCGTCGTCTCGCACGTGGTAAAAAGAGCGTTTAAATGCTCTTTTTTCAACACTTTGCAAAAAGTCAGATAGTTCTTTGTCGGTGGCCACTCAAAAAATACCGTGGATAAGATTCGGGCGAGATTATGTCATTGGCCCCGTGTTTTAGACATTTGGTATGAAGTCTTGTCAAGAAATGCGATAATGCGTGTTGCAATTCNACAAAAAAATGGCAAACGGGTCTCGGTCCGGCGCGATTACATATGCGTCCATGGCTGAAGGTCCAAAGTTTCGACACTACACCAAAAGAGTAAGTGAAGAAGCACCCCAGGTTTTTCATTGTAGAAATTCACTAAGGTTAACGATGGAAAAAACACTCGCGGAAAAGACTTCCGCCGCCCCTNNTAGNGGGCAATCCAAAGATTTGATGGGGGCNGAAATCCTCGTCAAAGCNCTTCAAGCAGAAAACGTNNAATTTGTCTGGGGCTACCCTGGTGGTGCAGTTCTCTACATTTATGACGCGATTTTCAAACAAGACACTTTTAAGCACGTTTTAGTGCGCCACGAGCAAGCCGCTGTGCACGCTGCTGATGGTTATGCACGTGCTACTGGCGATGTGGGCGTTGCATTGGTTACTTCTGGTCCTGGCGTTACCAACGCAGTCACTGGCATTGCAACGGCTTACATGGACAGCATCCCCATGGTGATCATCACCGGGCAAGTGCCAACGCATGCAATTGGCTTGGATGCCTTCCAAGAGTGCGATACCGTGGGCATCACACGTCCTATCGTTAAGCACAACTTCCTTGTTAGCGACGTGCGAGATATCGCGATGGTCATGAAAAAGGCTTTTCATATTGCGCGCAGTGGCCGCCCTGGCCCTGTGGTGGTGGACATTCCTAAAGACGTGTCGTTCAAGAAAACACCATACGACGGCTACCCCGCAGATGTGCAAATGCGCTCGTACAACCCTGTGCGCAAGGGCCATGGCGGGCAAATTCGCAAAGCGTTGCAACTACTTATGGCCGCCAAGCGTCCCTACATCTACACTGGCGGCGGTGTGTTGTTGGGCAATGCGTCGCAAGAACTGCGCACCTTGGTCGACATGCTCGGTTATCCCTGCACCAACACCCTGATGGGCTTGGGCGCGTATCCCGCAAGTTCACCTAAATTTCTTGGCATGCTCGGCATGCATGGCACTATCGAGGCTAACAATGCGATGCAGCACTGCGACGTTTTGTTGGCCGTAGGAGCCCGTTTTGATGATCGTGTGATTGGCAACCCCAAACACTTCGCGCAAAACGAACGCAAGATAATACATATTGATATCGACCCTTCCAGCATTTCCAAGCGTGTGAAGGTCGACGTGCCAATAGTCGGCGACGTCAAAGACGTGTTGGTCGAAATGATCGACATGATCAAAGAATCCGCACNAAANCCAGACGCCAAGGCTTTGGCTGGTTGGTGGGAAACCATCGAGGGCTGGCGTAGTCGTGATTGCTTGAAATACGACCGCGACAACCAAACGGTGATCAAGCCGCAGTTTGTGATCGAAACCNTACACAACATGACCAAGGGCACAGACACCTACATAACGTCTGACGTAGGCCAGCACCAAATGTGGGCTGCGCAATATTACGGTTTTGACGAACCACGCCGTTGGATCAACTCCGGTGGCTTGGGCACCATGGGCGTGGGTATTCCTTACGCCATGGGCATCAAACTTGCCAAGCCTGATAGCGAAGTTTTTTGCGTCACGGGTGAAGGCTCGGTGCAAATGTGTATCCAAGAACTCTCCACCTGTTTGCAATACAACACGCCGATCAAAATTTTGGCTTTGAACAACCGCTATCTCGGTATGGTGCGTCAGTGGCAAGAGGTGGAATACGAGAGCCGCTACAGCCATAGCTATATGGACGCCTTGCCCAATTTTGTGAAATTAGCCGAGGCTTACGGTCACGTAGGCATGTTGATTGAGCGTCCACAAGATGTGGAGCCCGCATTGCGCGAAGCCCGCAAACTCAAAGACCGCACGGTGTTTTTAGACATTCGCACAGACCCCTTAGAAAACGTATTCCCCATGGTGCAAGCCGGCAAGGGAATTACTGAAATGCTGCTCGGCAGCGAAGATCTATAAGCGGGGAGGGCGCTATGAAACACATCATCTCTCTCATGCTCGAAAACGAACCCGGCGCTTTGTCGCGGGTCGTTGGACTTTTCTCGGCGCGTGGTTACAACATCGAGTCACTCACCGTGGCGCCGACCGAAGACCTTAGCCTCTCTCGTATGACCATCCAAACCCATGGATCAGACGACGTGATCGAACAAATTACCAAGCACTTGAACCGCCTCATCGAAGTGGTGAAAGTGGTCGACCTGACCGAAGGCGCTTACACCGAACGCGAGTTGATGCTCGTCAAAGTGCGCGCCGTTGGCAAAGAGCGCGAAGAAATGAAGCGCATGGCCGATATTTTTCGCGGTCGCATCATCGATGTGACCGAGAAAAGTTACACCTTGGAACTGACTGGAGACGTTTCTAAGAACGACGCGTTTTTAGAAGCCATTGACCGCTCTGCTATTTTGGAGACGGTCAGAACAGGCGCCTGTGGCATTGGCCGCGGCGAGCGCATCCTGCGCGTATAAATTCACCCGAACTATCCATATTTTTAGGAGAGAAAGACCATGAAGGTTTATTACGATAAAGACTGTGACCTGAGCTTGATCAAAGGCAAAACCGTGGCCATTATTGGCTATGGCTCACAAGGCCATGCGCACGCGCAAAACTTAAACGACAGCGGCGTCAAAGTCGTGGTTGGCTTGCGCAAAGGTGGCGCTTCATGGGACAAAGTTGGCAAAGCCGGCTTGACCGTTGTGGAAGTCAACGACGCAGTGAAGATGGCTGATGTGTCATGATTTTGTTGCCTGACGAGCAAATCGGCGAGGTGTACACCAACAACGTGGCTCCCAACATGAAGCAAGGCGCTTCTTTGGCATTTGCCCATGGATTTAATGTGCATTACAACCAAGTCATTCCTCGCGCTGACATCGACGTATGGATGGTGGCTCCGAAGGCTCCAGGCCACACGGTTCGTAGCACCTACACCCAAGGCGGCGGTGTGCCCCATCTCGTGGCTGTGCACCAAGACAAGAGCGGCAAAGCCCGTGATTTGGCTTTGAGCTACGCGATGGCCAATGGTGGCGGCAGGGCCGGCATCATTGAAACCAATTTCAAAGAAGAGACTGAGACCGACTTGTTCGGCGAGCAAGCCGTTTTGTGCGGTGGTGCCGTTGAACTGTTGAAAATGGGTTTCGAAACGTTGGTCGAAGCCGGCTACGCGCCAGAAATGGCCTACTTCGAGTGCTTGCATGAATTGAAATTGATCGTTGACTTGATCTATGAAGGCGGTATCGCCAACATGAACTACTCGATCTCGAACAACGCGGAATTTGGCGAATACGTTACTGGCCCCGAAGTGATCAACGAAGAAAGCCGTGCTGCTATGAAGCATGCGCTAAAGCGCATTCAAAACGGTGACTACGCGAAGATGTTCATCCAAGAAGGTCGCTTGAACTACCCAAGCATGACAGCACGTCGTCGTAATACCGCTGAGCACCAAATCGAGGTGGTAGGTGCCAAATTGCGCGCCATGATGCCTTGGATCGCCAAGAACAAGCTAGTTGACCAAACCCGTAACTGATCGATCTGCATGCCTGATTCCTCTCAACATTCAGCGGACGAAGCACCGCACAAGCCGAGCAAGGGCATTTATGTCCTTCCTAACTTGTTCACCTTGGCCGCTTTGTTTGGAGGTTTCTATTCAATCGTCATGGCGATGAACGACCGTTTCGAGATGGCAGCGATTGGCGTGTTTTGCGCCATGGTGCTCGACAG
>JGI25912J50252_10000144_pt1 | contig 20695 bp, 16 predicted proteins | sample LauGreSBDMM110DD_2_FD_50252 | JGI IMG/M metagenome (IMG submission 50252)
AACACTACTGAAGCTGGTCCACTTGGAACTGCTGGTGTTGTTATGTCTGGTGGTTTATCAGTTGCTAAGAAAATTTATGTTGGAACTGATATTATCGGTGCGGGTGCTGCAACATCAATGTTGGATGGTTTCCAAATTGATGGTGGTACGTACTAACTAAATATAGTATAATACTGGGGATTCTTATCCCCAGCTAACCTTTTTAGGAATATGGATGAGTAATAAAGTCTTACTCAAGAAGTCGTCTGTATTGGGCAAAGCCCCAGAGACGTCTGACTTGGATTACGGTGAGCTGGCATTAAATTATGCTGATGGCTTCCTGTATTTCAAAAATAGCAATAACGTCATCCAATCCTTTGCTGCGTATAACTCTGCAACAGTTACACTAACAGCAACACAAACCCTAACAAACAAAACCCTTACTAGTCCTACTCTTAATACTCCGAGTATTAATGGTGGTACAGTTTCACTTTCCAGTGGTACATTAGTAGTTCCTGTATCTGCATCACCTGCTCAAACTGACACAGGCTCGATTGCTTATGATTCTGGATTTGGTGTATTAACAATTGGTACTGGCAGTAGTCGTAAACAAATTGTAGATACATCTACAAGTCAAACCCTAACAAACAAAACCCTAACTGCGCCATCGCTTGGTAACTCAGTTTTAACAGGCACACTTACTGCAAATCTTACAGTTTCTCAAACATTCACAGTTACTGTTGTTGGCAGTGTATTCGTAATAGATGGAGTAAGCACCCCAATATTAAGTTTTGTTCGTACTGGTGTTTACACATTTAATCAAAGCGCAGCTTCTAATAGTGGTCATCAACTTGCGTTTAAAGATGGTAGTGGAGCCTCATATACTACTGGTGTAGTAACTACTGGCACTCCTGGATCTGCTGGTGCACAAACAGTTATTACAGTTGCTAGTAATGCGCCAGCTGACCTAAGATATTATTGTATACCGCATGGTAATAGTATGGGTAATACCATAGGGGTTACTGCTCCCTCGACTACCACTGGTACTAATAATCAATATCTAAGATCAACAGGTAGTGGTGTTGCTTGGGCGACTCTACCTGCTGCATATTCTTTACCAGAAGCTACTACTTCTACTCTTGGTGGTGTAATTGTTGGTAGTGGTTTAAGTGTAACTTCTGGAACAATTTCCACGAATTTTGATGGTGCATATTCTAGTCTTTCTGGAAAACCTACTTTTGCCACGGTAGCCACAACTGGTTCATATTCTGATTTAACCAGTACACCAAATCTGTTTAGTGGTGCGTACGCTGATCTATCTGGCAAACCAACAATACCTTCTGCGATATATTCAGCTGTTGCTGTTGCTGGTCAATCAACTCTTACTGCTGGTTCTTCTACTGCTACTCTAACTCTAGCAGCTGGAACAGGTATCAGTCTTACCACAAATACTGGTACTGGCACCCTAACAATTACTGGCACAAGTTCTTACACATTACCTGCCACAACTACCACAACTCTTGGTGGTGTAATTATACCAGCAGTTGCTACTTCTGGTATTACTAATACTAGCGGAACTATTGGTTTAGCTACTGCTTCTTCTACTCAGATTGGTGGTGTGCGTGTTGATAATACTACTATTGGTATTTCCACTGGTATTATTTCTGTTACTCAATCTGGTTTACAAGCACCTGCTCTAGCATTAACAGGAACTACTCTTGCTTCTAACGTAGTTACTTCAAGTTTAACTGCTGTTGGTACTTTGGTTGACCTTACTGTCACTAATCCAATTGCAGGTTCTATAACTGGTAATGCTGGTTCTGTCACTAATGGTGTCTATACATCAGTATCATACGCTAACCCTGCTTTTATCACAAGTTTAGCTGGTAGTAAAATTACTGGTCTTGCTGCTTCAGCAACTACTGATACAACTAATGCTTCAAATATTACTAGTGGTACATTACCTGCTGCTAGATTACCAATCGCTACCACTGGTGCGCTTGGTGGTGTTAAGATTGACGGAACTTCTATCACTATCACTGATGGTGTTATTTCTGCTGTAGCTGCAGTTGGCGCTGCAGCAGCTGGTCAATTAACTGGCGCAACTCTAGCTGCCAATGTAACTAACTCTAGTTTAACTTCTGTTGGCACACTTACTAATTTAACAGTAACAAACCAAATTACTGGTTCTATTAGTGGATCAGCTGGTTCTGTTGCTGCTGGTAACATCGTTGGAACTATTCAATCCGCTAACTTACCAAAAGCGTCTACAGCTAATCTTGGTGCAGTTCGTGTTGATGGAACTTCTATCACTATTGATTCTGCCACTGGTATTATCAGTTCAAGTGGTGGCGGTGGCGGTGGTTCAGGAACTGTTAATAGTGGTACTTCTGGTAATCTAACATATTACGCAAGTTCAACTACTGCTGTTAGCCCACTTACTGCTTTAAACTGGAATTCTGGTACAACCACTTTAGCGTTGACTGGAACATTTAGTGCCACTACTCTCTCTGGTGCTTTAGCTGCAAGTAACCTTACTGGCACTATCGCTGCAGCTAGATTACCCACTGCAACTACTGGTGCACTTGGTGCTGTTAAAGTTGATGGAACAACCATAACTATTACTGATGGTGTTATTAGTTCTACTGCTTCTGGCGGTGGTTCTGGAACAGTAACTTCTATTTCAGCTGGAACTGGTTTAACAAGTTCTACTGGCAGTGCAATCACTACAACTGGCACTATTTCTGTAGATACTTCAGTTGTAACAACTTTAACTGGCTCCCAAACACTAACTAATAAAACACTAAATAGTCCAGTAATTACTGGTTCATTAACTGCTGGTGGTAGTACTGGTACAAGTGGATATGTTTTAACATCTACTGGATCTGGTATTCAGTGGGCAGCATCGGCTGGTGGTGGCGGTGGAAGTTATACTCTTCCAATCGCATCATCCTCAGTACTTGGCGGTATTAAAATTGGTAGTGGTTTACAAATTGCAGGAGATGGTACTGTAGATGTTATCGGTGCCAGCGGATCTACTGCTGCAGGTGTTGTCCCCTATGATTTTGGATATATCACTGAAACAGTTATGACCTTGCAAGATCACGGTTCAATCGTATAAGAGAATAATACATGGCAATTCAATTACAAGTTAGACGTGGTACAGCTACCCAACATAACACCTTTACTGGTGCTGCGGGAGAACTTACACTTGACACAACTAATAATTCGTTGCGTGTTCATGATGGTTCTTCTGCTGGTGGTCATCAGACTGCTCGTGCGAATCTAACAAACGTAATCTTAGGTTCCAGTCTTGCTCTTGGCGAAGGTGGTTTTACTGGTGCAACACTAGCACTAACTGGCAATGCAACTGTCGGTGGAACATTAGGTGTTACTGGCAACACAACTATCGGTGGCACTCTTGGTGTTACTGGTAATACTACCATTAGTGGATCATTAACTGTAACTGGAAATATTACACTTAATGGTACTACTCAAACAATTAACTCAACAGTAACTACTATTGTTGATCCAATTATTAGAATTGGTACTGGTACTGGTGGTGCTGTATTAACTACTAATGATAGTAAAGATCGTGGTCTAGAATTCAATTATTATTCTAGTGCTAACAGATATGGTTTTATTGGTTACAAACAAGCAACTGGTGATATTCGTTTCTTATTAAACACTACCAATACTTCTGAAGTAATTACTGGCACCCTTGCAAATATTGTTGCAGCTGGAATTACTGGCACAACTGGTACATTCTCCTCAACTATGGGGATTACTGGTAATACAACTATTGGTGGAACATTAGGTGTTACTGGTAATACTGCTTTAACTGGTACACTAAGTGCTGGCGCAACAACACTAAGTTCTTTAACTCTGACTACTCAATTAGGTATTGCTCAGGGTGGTACTGGACAAACTGTTCTACCAGAGATTGGTCAAATTTTAATCGGTAATTCCTCAAACGGATTTACCATGAACCGAATTACTGCTGGTTCGTTTATTCAGATTACTAATACCAGTGGTGGTATCCAAGTTGGATATACTGGTACTTCTGGTTCTTCTGCGGTTTTTGCTGCTCAAGCAACCTCAGATCTTGGCTTTGTATATGATAGTAATATTATTGCCACTGAAGACCTCGGAGCAGTCGGTGGTTCTGTACCACTAACATTTGACCTCGGACCATTGAGATTAGATGGTATTGTTTCTTTATCAAACTTAGATCAATCTGTAAAATCAGATTATCTTGGTTACTCAATTATTTTCGGATTCTAAGGATATAAAATGGCACGTCAGTTAGTTGAAAAATATATTTTCTCACCAAACGTAGCGGGATCAGGAACAGTTAAATTTCCTGGTAAAGTTGACTTAACTCAGCTTTTGATTATTGCGAACAAAACTCAGCAAACAAACATTTACGCTATTGGTGACCCAACAAAGAATGGTACAATTTCGTACGACCCATTAGATACTACTTTTATGGGTGGTACTGCGCAGTACTCTGAGCAGGTAGGTGTAACTACTGTAACTTTTGCTGCTAATACTTCTGAAATGTTAGCAAGCGATAAACTTGCTATTTACTCTGATGCCCCAAAGTATATTGGTAATATTGTTCGTCCATATGGATTTGGTGTTGATGCTATTGAACGCCAACGTGTTGCTAATCCACAATCACTAATTGACGCTGACTTTGAATATGGTTTACAGCCAACTAAATGGCAGAACTATTCAGATATCCGTGGTATTCCAGGTATCTACGAAAAGCCAGGTCTTGATTTGTTTATCACTAATATTACTTCAGATGGTGGTAACCCATCTATTATGACAGTTACTTGTTCTCAAGATCACGGACTTGCTGTTTCTACTCCAGTTATTATTTTCGGCTGTTCAGGTGTTGCAACAGCTTCTCGTTCAGAAGGTGCGTTCGTTATTAATACGGTTCCATCTTCAACTACGTTTACTTATTTCGCTAAAGGTATTGTAGGGGCTAATGGAACTTCTGTTTTTAATCAATCTACTTACGCACGTCGTGGTGGTTTTTATGCTGGTTCTTCTTTACCAGTAACTGGCTATACATCTAATGCTGCATCTCCTTCTATTATTACTGTAACATGTTCATCCAATCATGGTTTGATTGCTGGATCTCCTATTGTTAACGTAGTTACTTCTGTTGGAACAAACCACAATTTAATGGGTGGTAACTTCTTCGTTGAAACTGTTCCTTCTCCAACTACGTTTACTTTTACTGCTCGAGTTGGTGGCGCAGTAGCAAACGCATCTATCGTAGCTTCAACTTATACTCGTTCTGATGCGTTCGTTCAACACAGACCATTTGATGGTGGTGTTAACCTTGGAACATTCCTTCCTTCTCATGGTGCTTCTGTTGCTCGTCAAACTAAAAAGTATATGCGTTACCAATCAGGTAAAGGTATTCTTTGGACTTCTGGTGTTTTGTTTAACCCAGTTCTAAACCTTGACCAAATTTCTGCTACATCAACTACTATTGGATCAACTATTACCGTGTCAACTGAAGTTGACCATGGTTTACAAGCTGGTTGTACTGTTGAAATTGCAGGTGTTGTTACCTCTGGTTACAACGGCACATATGGTGTAGTTTCTATTGTTAACGAATCCGAATTTACAGTATCTGCTAATAGTGTACTGGGTTCTACTTCTGCTGTTATTACTAATCTTCCACGTGTAACTGTTAAAAACTGGATCGGTGCTTCAACTCGTGTTGGTGCTTTTGATGATCAGAACGGATTATTCTGGGAATTTGATGGACAAGAATTAGCAGTCGTTAAGCGTTCAGCAACTTATCAGCTGTCAGGATTTATTTCTGTTACTGCTGGATCGCAACAAATTACTGGTACAGGAACTCGTTTCACGCAACAATTAAAAATGGGCGATAGTATTGTTATTCGTGGTATGACGTATCGTGTTGGTTCTATTGACCATGATACTTCTATGACAATTAACCCAGAGTATCGTGGTGTTAATAACTCATCAGGTATTAAAATTGCGCATGTTNTTGATCAGCGTATCCCNCAATCACAGTTTAACTTTGACAAGATCGATGGCACTGGTATTTCTGGATATGCAGTTAACCTAAACAAAATGCAAATGTTAGGTATCTCGTTCTCTTGGTATGGTGCTGGATTTATTGACTTTATGCTTCGTGGTCCAGATGGCAATATGATTCCTGTCCACCGTATGAAACAAAACAACGTAAACGATGAAGCGTATATGCGTACTGGTAACAGTGCAGTTCGTTATCAAGCAATTAATGAGTCCGCCCGAGATCGTTTAGCAACTGCAATGAATAGTTCTGTTACGTCAGTTGTATTGCACGATGCTTCTCGTTTCCCAGCTACTGGTGGTACTATTCTTATTGATAACGAATATATCAACTACACTGGTAAAACAAGTAATACTCTAACTGGATGTACTCGTGGTGCATCTTTCCAAATGTTCGTCGGTGGTTCTAATAAGACATTCTCTGGTGGCGCAGCAGCAAGTCATGCTATTGGTAATGGATTTAATGCGGTAACTTTAATTACTTGTACTTGTGCACCTATTGTTAACCACTGGGGTTCTTCTTATATTATGGATGGTGGCTTTGATGAAGATCGTGGTTATTTCTTTAACTATGCTGCAGTAAACCAAGCATTTACTGGCAGTCAATCTAAGACAGTATTCTTTTTAAGATTGGCTCCATCTGTATCAAACTCAATTGCTGGTGCTTTCGGAGATCGCGACTTAATTAACCGATCACAATTGCTACTGCAGAAGTTACAGATTACTGCTACACAAAACGTGCAGGTTTATGGTATCCTAAATCCAGGAAATATTGACGCATCATCACTAACTTGGACTTCTGTTAACACTTCTGCTCTTGGATCTCAACCTTCATTTGCTCAAATCTCAACAAGCAATTCAACAGCAGCAACTCCAGGTGAACAAAACTTTTCAACCCTTGCACAGATTAACGGCTTCGCTGAAATTGACTTAGGTAAGTTAAAAGAATTAACTAACTCTGCTATTGGTGGTTATTCTAACTATCCTGATGGTCCAGACGTGTTAGCAATTGTTGTTAGAAATCTTTCTGGATCAAGCGCAACATGTAACATTAACTTATTCTGGTCAGAAGCGCAAGCATAAATATACAAAAATAGAGGAAATTCAAAATGGCAACCCAAGTACAATTTAGACGAGGAACTACTACCCAGAACAATGCGTTTACTGGAGCGAATGGTGAGTTTTCTGTCGACACTGATGTAAAAACAATTCGACTTCACGATGGTGTGACTGGTGGCGGTGCAGCCATTATGATGAACACCACTACTGCTCAAACTGCGCTTAATAAAACTTTTAGTACTGGTTCTGTGTGGACTGGTACTGCAGTTGCTTTAGCATATGGTGGTACTGGTTCTTCATTAACTGGCGTTCCTGGTGCTGTTGCTTATTCTGGAGCTTCTGGTTTTGGTCTTTCTGCTGCTGGTACTTCTGGTCAGGTTTTAATTTCTGGTGGTACAGGTTCTCCAGTTTGGGTTAATGCTGCGTCATTAACTACTGGTACTGCTACTGTTGCTACAACTGCTACTAACATTGCTGGTGGTTCTGCTGGTCAGTTGGTTATTCAATCAGATACTAACTTATCTGCATTCATTACTGCTGGCGCAGCTGGTACATTTTTACAATCAGCTGGTGCTGGTTATTCTCCTACTTGGGCAGCTGGTCAAGTTACTGTCGGTTCTACTGCTATTGCTCTTGGCGCAACTGCTACTTCTTTGGCTGGATTAAACATTCTTGCAGCCACTGGTACTAGCCATTGGACAATTCCAAATGGTACTACTGCTCAACGTCCAGCTTCCCCTGCTGTTGGTATGATTCGTTACAACTCTACGTTAGTTGGTTTCGAAGGTTATTCCTCAGGCTCTTGGTCTTCACTTGGTGGTGTATCTTCTGTTGATAAGTTTACATATATCCAAGCAGAAACTTCTGCTGGTGCTTCTAATGGTGAACTAGAATTCTTTGTTGAAAATAGTGCTGGTAATGCTGCTCAGAAAGCAATGGGTATTACTAATGCTGGTGTTACTATTGCTGGTAACTTAACTGTTGATGGAACAACTACTACTATTAATTCAGTAACTTTAACTGTTGATGATAAGAATATTGAATTAGGTTCTGTTGCTTCTCCTACTGATACTACTGCTGCTGGCGGTGGTATTACCCTTAAAGGTGCTACTGATAAAGTTATTGATTGGAATGCAGCTACTGGTTGGAGACTTGAGGATGATATAGCAACACGCAGATTGTTTACTGGAACTACTTCTAGCACAACTGCAACTTCTATTCTGGCTGTTTCTGCTTCTACGTATCGCTCTGGTGTTATTGAGATGCAAGTTGTTAATAGTACATCATATAGAATCTGTCGTTTAATGTTTGTGCATAATGGTACCACAGTAACTATATCTGAAAATTATTTGGTTGGTTTAGATATTCAAACTGCCAATACAGCTACTACATTTACTGCAGATATTAGTGGTGGTAATGTTCGTATTCTCGCTACTGCGGCAAGTGGAACTTCTACAATCAAGGGTGAGTGTACTCTATTCAAGGTATAATTAAATGGCAATCCCAACAAGTAGAGAGAGTCTAAAGCAATACTGCCTCAGAGATCTAGGTGCTCCAGTTTTGGAGATCAACGTAGATGATGATCAGTTAGAAGATCGTATTGATCAGGTTCTAGATTACTGGCGTCTATACCACTACGAGGGTATTGAACAGATTTATCTTAAGTGTCAAATTAAAGCATCTAGACTAACTATTACCACGGGTAATGCTGCTTCTTTTAATTTAGAACAACCTGTCGTTGGCGCTACTTCTGGCGCAACAGCAACTGTTACTAGAGAAAATGATACAATTTCTTCTGGTAATACTTTAATTGTTAAGAACGTAGTTGGCACTTTTGTTGCTGGTGAAACTATTACCAGTGGCGCACTTACTGCAACTCTTGGTTCAGGTACTCCTTGCGTTCTTGGTGAGTACGATAAGAAATATGTAGATATCCCTGACGCTGTTTATGGTGTCACTAAAGTTCAGAGTATTGGTCAAGCATCTTCTTCAAAGAATATCTTCGACTTACAGTATCAATTACGCTTAAATGATTTGTATGATTTAACTTCTACATCAATCATTTATTTTAAAACTGTTATGGGTCATTTGGCTTTATTAGACTTAGAGTTAAATGGTCATACACTGTATCGTTTCAATCGTTTACAAAATCGTTTGTATCTAGATATTAACTGGCAATCCGATGTATCATTCGGTGATTACATTATTGTCTACGCATATCGTGCTTTAGATCCAGCTGAGTTCTCAAAGGTATGGAATGAGAATTGGATCAAGCGTTATACTGTTGCTCAATTCAAACGTCAATGGGGTACTAACCTAAAGAAATTTACAGGTCTACAACTTCCAGGTGGCGTAACATTAGATGGCGATAAGTTATATGCTGAAGCCATGACTGAAATTCAAATCTTAGAAGACGAACTGCAAAATAAATCTGCTCCTCTAGAATTCTTCTTAGGATAAAATGTCAACAACAAATGTATATTTTTCTCAGGGAACTAAAAACGAACAGCACCTGATTGAAGATATTATCATTGAATCTCTAAAGATTTATGGTAATGAAATATTCTACATTCCAAGATCCTTAGTATCTAAGGATAATGTTCTCGGTGAAGATCGCCTTTCTCAATTTAAAACTGCATTTCCTATTGAGATGTACTTTGAGAACGTAGACTCGTTTGGTGGACAAGGTGCGTTTATTCAGAAGTTTGGTTTAATGATTGAACAGTCTGCAACTCTGGTAGTTGCTCGTAGACGTTGGGAACAATTAGTTGGTCGTTATGGTCAAACTCAAATACCTTCTCGTCCAAACGAAGGTGACTTAATTTACTTTCCACTGACTGGTAGTTTGTTTGAACTTAAATTCGTTCAACATCAAGACCCATTCTATCAACTTGGCAAACTATATGTTTACAAACTTCAAGTTGAACTATTCCAGTACTCTTCAGAAAGAATCGATACTGGTATCGCTGAGATTGATACGTTTGAATCTCTTAAAACATTCAGTACTAATACAACTAGAAATATTCACGGTAGAGTGGCAACCATTACAATGACAAATAGTGGCACAGGATATACTTCTGTTCCAACAGTTACCCTTATAAGTTCTACTGGTATCGGTGCTACTGCAACAGCAATTAGAGGAACATCTGGAACTAATCTTAATAAGATTACTGGTGTAACTATTACTAATCAAGGTACTGGCTATCAAACTGCTCCAGTTGTTAGTTTTACTGGTGGTGGTGGTACTGGTGCTGCAGCAACAACTACTCTTGATATTGATATTAAGAAATCCTCTGATGGCTTTGGCGAAAATGATTCTTTCAAAGATGCAGCTACTGGTGTTATTAACTTTGATGATCAGAATCCATTCGGAGAAATAAACAATGCTTAATGGAAATGTTTATTACCATGGTTCTATAAGAAAAGCCATTGTGGCTTTCGGTCGTTTATTCAGTGACATTTATATTGATCGTAAACAAGGCGACTCTGTTGCTGGTACTACTATTCAGCGTTTACAAGTTCCACTTTCTTATGCACCAAAAGAAAAATGGTTAGTTCGTTTAGAGCAGCAACCTGATGTAGAAAATAATGTAACTATGGTTACGTTACCAAGAATGTCTTTTGAAATTAATAGTTACGCATATGATTCTTCTCGTAAGTTGAATCGCATGCAACAAATTAAAACTGATGTATCTAACAGCACAAAGCCAACTGTGTATACACCAGTTCCATATAATGTGGATATATCGCTTTATATCTTGACAAAAACTCAAGAAGATGGTCTACAAATTATTGAACAAATCCTACCTACGTTTACTCCAGAATATACTTTGGCAGTTAACGTAGTTCCTTCGATGGGAATTACAATGGACGTTCCTATTATCCTAGAGAGCGTAAGTGTTGTTGATGAGTATGATGGTAATTTTCAAGATAGAAGGTTCGTTACTCATACATTAAATTTCCAAATGAAACTTAACTTATTTGGTCCAGTTTCTGATCAAGGTATTATTACTGAAGTTAATGCCAACATCGGGCAAAATGAATCAACTGGTGCAAACAGAGTATATGTTGCTACGGGTAATATTACAACCGCAACAGTTACTTCGGAACAGTGGTCTGGCGAAGGATTATAATTGGCTGAAATATATAATTCGAATTCGAACTTAAAAGCTGCTGGTGTTGTTGTTGATTTTACTCCAGAGAACATCCAAGAGTATATAAAGTGTTCCCAAGATTATATTTACTTTATTGAAAATTATTGTTATATTGTTACTCTTGATCATGGTTTACAGCTGTTTAAGTTATATGATTGTCAGAAGAATAAGTTACATGTTATGCATAATAACAGACGTATCATTCTTATGGAAGGTCGTCAACAAGGTAAGACAACTACTTCTGCCGCATATATCTTATGGTATACTTTATTCCAAGCGAGTAAAACCGTAGCGATCTTGGCAAATAAAGCAACTGCTGCAAGAGAAGTATTAGATCGTTATCAAACTATGTACGAGTTGCTTCCACTATGGATGCAACAAGGTGTCACTACTTGGAACAAAGGTGACATTGAATTAGAAAATGGTTCTAAAGTTTTCACTGCTGCCACATCTACTTCTGGTATTCGTGGTAAGTCTGTTAATATGTTATACGTTGACGAAGCTGCAATTATTCCAAATAACGTAGCAGAAGAATTCTTTACTTCAGTTTACCCAACTATTTCTGCTGGTGAAACTACAAAGATTCTACTAAGTTCTACACCACTTGGATATAATCACTTCTGGAAATTCTGGAATGATGCTGAAAATGGTCGTAATGGATTTACGCCATTGTTCATTCCTTATTGGGAAATCCCAGGTCGTGACGAGAAGTGGGCAGCTGAACAGAAAGCAATGCTTGGTGAACTTAAATATAACCAAGAGGTTGCGTGTAAATTCCTTGGTTCTAGTTTAACTTTAATTTCCGCAGACGTTATTGCTAAGATGCCAATAGATCCAAGAATCCACGAGAAAGATGGATTAGATGTTTACGTCAGACCATCCGCTGGACATACGTATTGTTTAGTGGCTGACGTGGCCAAAGGTGTTGGTGGTGACTATTCAGCATTCCAAGTGATTGATATTACTGAGTCTCCATATCGTGTTGTTGCAAAATATAGAAGCAATAACATTAGTCCTTTGTTATATCCTAATGTCTTATACAAAATAGGCAAAGAATATAATGAAGCGTATCTCTTACTAGAGATAAACGTAAGCGAACAAGTTGCCCATATCTTGTATAACGAACTAGAGTACGAGAATATTCTGTTCGTCAATCGTCAAACAAATGGGCAGTATGTCGGTGCTGGTTTTGGTGGAGGTAAAACTCAACTGGGTGTCAATACCGATAAGAAGATTAAACGAATTGGGTGTCACAACTTTAAGTCTTTAGTCGAAGAAAATAAATTATTAATCACTGATGCGGATACGATCTCTGAAATCTCTACTTTTATTGAGAAAAAAGGATCCTATGAAGCGGATGAGGGGTACCATGATGACTTGGTTATGCCATTAGTTCTTTTCGGTTGGTTGACAACTCAGCCATATTTTAAAGACCTAAATAACATAAACCTAAGAACTATTATGTATGAAAAACAGATTCAAGCAATTGAGGATGAACTTACTCCTTTTGGGTTCTATGATGATGGAAATGGCGATAAAGAACCATTGAATTTTTGAGAAAACCAAGAAAAACTAAATAAATGGTAGACAAGATTTCTGTCTAAAAGTAAAACTTATTAACAAGGAGAATTACAATGCCTTTCCAATTATCTCCAGGCGTTGCAGTCGTAGAAAAAGATTTTTCAGCGATCGTTCCAGCAGTATCTACTAGTCGTGGTGCTTTTGCTGGTGCTTTCCAATGGGGTCCAGTTATGTCCCCAACTCAGGTTACCTCAGAGAATGAACTCGTTTCTATCTTCGGTAAGCCAGTTGACGGAAACTTTAAATCTTTCTTTACTGCAGCAAACTTCCTATCTTATACTAATGCACTATTAGTTGCTCGTGCTGACGCTGTTGGTGCACGAAACGCTGTAGCTTCTCTATCAGGTACTGTTACTTCTGTTACTAGAACTGCTCCTGGATCTGGTTATACATCAGCTCCAACAGCAACTTTTAGCGCACCTGATGTTGCTGGTGGTATTAATGCCACTGGTACTGTTGCTATTTCTGGCGGTGCTGTTACTGCAGCAACTGTTTCTGCTGGTGGTACTGGTTACACAACTCCAACTATTACTTTTAGCGCACCTCAGGTTGCTGGTGGTGTTACTGCTACTGGTACACTTACAGTTTCTAGCGGTGTAATTACTGCTGTGGTTATTGTTACTGCTGGTTCAGGTTACACTTCTGCTCCTACTGCTACTATTGGTAACGTAGGTTCTGGTACTGGTGCTACTATCGGTTCAGTTACTATTGCTGCTTCTACAGTTACTACTTTAACTATTACCAATGCTGGTACTGGTTACACTTCTGCTCCTACAGTTACTATTTCTGGCGGTGCAGGTAGCGGTGCTACGTTTACTGCTGCCATTACAACTGGTGGTGTTAAGATCAATAATAGCACTGACTATATCGCTTCTTTTGCTAATGGTGCTGGCACTGTTGGTGAATTTGCTGCTAAGTATCCAGGTGCTCTAGGTAACTCTCTAAAAGTTTCTATCTGTGACTCAGTAGGTTACTCTACTTGGACTTACAAAGATAACTTTAATACTGCTCCAGGTACTTCTACTTTCGCTACTAGCGTTGGTGGTACTCTAGATGAAGTTCACGTAATCGTTATCGATGAAGATGGTCTGTGGACTGGTACACCAAATACTGTGTTAGAAAAGTATGCGTATCTTTCTAAAGCATCAGATGCTAAGACTTCTAATGGTTCAACTAACTATTACAAGAATGTGCTTAACACTGACTCTGCGTATGTTTACTGGATGGATCATCCAACTGAAGGTACCAACTGGGGAACTACTGCTGCAGCAAAGACTTTTGCTAACTTAACTGCTCCAATTGCTCGCTCACTATCTGGTGGTGTTGACGATCTAGCAGTTTCTGATGCTAATACAATGAACGCATGGGCATTGTTTGCTGATGATGCTACTTACGATATCTCTTTGATTCCAGTTGGCGCTGCAACAACAACTGTTGCTAACTATGTTATTTCTAACATCTGTGATGTTCGTCTTGACTGCGTAGCGTTTGTATCTCCACAGAATACTAGTACTGGTGAAGTTATTACTGGCGCTGGTTCTACAGCTACTACTGCTATCAAAGCATACCGTGATGCGCTACCAAGCACTTCATACGCTGTAATGGATTCTGGTTATAAATACCAGTATGATCGTTACAATGACGTATATCGTTTCGTTCCTCTAAATGGTGACGTTGCTGGTCTTTGTGCTCGTACTGATAACACTAACGATCCTTGGTTCTCTCCAGGTGGTTTGAATCGTGGTCAAATCAAGAACGTAGTTAAATTGGCTATCAACCCAACTAAAGCAGATCGTGATGTTCTGTATCAAGCTGGTGTTAACCCAGTTGTTACTTTCCCAGGTGAGGGTACTGTGTTATTCGGTGATAAGACATTGCTTGCCAAACCATCTGCTTTCGATCGTATTAACGTGCGTCGCTTGTTTATCGTTATGGAAAAAGCAATTGCTACTGCTGCTAAGTTCCAGTTGTTTGAATTCAACGACAGCTTTACTCAAGCCCAGTTCCGTAACCTAGTAGAACCATTCTTACGTAATGTACAAGGTCGTCGTGGTATCACTGACTTCAAAGTTGTTTGTGATGGCACTAACAATACTGGTGATGTTATTGATTCTAATAACTTCGTTGCTGACATCTTCGTTAAACCAAATCGTTCTATTAACTTTATTACTCTGAACTTTATCGCTGCTCGTTCTTCTATCAGCTTTACTGAAATCGGTGCTTAATAATAGATAAATATAGAAAGAATTAAGGAGAATTATAAATGGCAAATATTGCTGATTTTAAAGCGCAGATGTTGGGTGGCGGTGCTCGCCCGAATCAATTCCGTGTTGAGTTAACATTCCCAACATATGTTACACTAGGTCCAGTAGCTGGTCAGCGTGCACAGTTCTTGTGTAAAGCTGCTCAGTTACCTGCTTCCACTATTGAGAACATTGGTGTTCTTTATCGTGGTCGTCCTGTTAACTTTGCTGGTGAGCGTACTTTCCAACCATGGACTGTGACTATTTACAACGATACTACTTTTGGTATCCGTAATGCACTAGAGCAATGGCAATCTGGTATTCAGAACTATGACACTACTTCTGGTCGTGTTAATCCTGAAGACTACCAAGTTGACTTGCAAGTTCATCAATTAGATCGTAGTGGTTCAATCATCAAGACTTACAAGTTTGTTGATGCTTTCCCAACTACTGTTTCTGCAATCGGTTTAGATTACGAACAACAAAATGCTATTGAACAGTTCGATGTAGAGTTCCAATACAACTTCTTTACATCTGCTACTGGTGCTGCTGCTGGATTTGGAGTTAATGTTTCTATTGATACTCCAGTTGGTAGNTTCCCACTTTAATATTAAACAACCTGAGGGTTTTATATAATGCAGTTATTTGGATTTGAGATATTGCGCAAGAAGGAGAAGGAGTTAGACAGTATTGTTGCTCCTAATCCGCAAGATGGATCGACCGTAGTTAACACTGGCGTAAATGCTGGTGGTTACTACGGTATGGTCATGGATCTAGATGGTGTTATTAAAAACGAAAACGACCTAATCCGTCGTTATCGTGAAGTTGCCACTTACAGTGATTGTGATAGTGCCATTGAAGATATCGTTAGCGAAGCAATTGTATACGATGAAGAAGACCAAACAGTTACTATTAATCTAGATGACGTTGAAGTTTCTGATGCTATCAAGAAAAAAATTCGTGCTGAGTTTGATGCAGTATTAAAACTGTTAGAGTTTGCTGAACGTGGTCATGAGATTTTCCGTTCTTGGTATGTTGATGGTCGTGTTTACTATCATGTACTATTAGATGATAAGAATTTAAAGCAAGGAATTGTTGAGTTACGCTACATTGATCCACGTAAGATTCGTAGGATTAAAAATGTAGTTAAGTCAAGAACTCCTCAAGGTGTTGAGGTTGTTAAAGAAGTACAAGAATACTATCTTTACAATGACAAAGGTATTACTGAGCAAACAACACAAGGTGTTAAGTTATCNTTAGATTCAGTTGTTTATGCTCCATCTGGTTTCTTGGATGCTAATACTGGTATGATGATGTCTTATTTGCACAAAGCGATTAAGCCAACCAACCAGTTAAAGATGATTGAAGATTCACTAGTAATCTATCGTATCTCTCGTGCTCCTGAACGCAGAATTTTTTATGTTGACGTGGGTAACCTTCCAAAGCTGAAGGCTGAGCAATACGTTAACGATATTATGAACAAGTTCCGTAACAAGATTGTTTATGATGCAACGACAGGCGAGGTTCGTGATGACCGTCGCCACTTGTCAATGATGGAAGACTTCTGGATGCCACGTCGTGAAGGTGGTAAGGGTACTGAAATTACCACACTTCCAGGTGGACAAAATCTTGGTGAGATCCAAGACATTGAATACTTCCAACAGAAACTATATCGTGCATTAAATGTACCAATCGGTCGCCTACAACAAGATGGTGGTTTTAGTATTGGACGTGCTCAAGAAATTAGTCGTGATGAAGTTAAGTTCAATAAGTTTATTGTAAGACTTCGCACTAAGTTTTCTACAATATTTACTGACGCATTATATGTTCAGTTAGTAGCTAAAAATATTATTCGCCCAGAAGAGTGGGACTTAATTAAACAAGACATTCGTTATAATTATGTTGAAGACAATCATTATGCTGAGTTAAAGGATAATGAGATTTTGTTGGGTCGTGTTAATACCTTACAAATGATTGAACCATATCTAGGTAGATTCTACTCTATGGATTGGGTTCGTAAAAATGTTCTTCAACTTACTGAAGATGAAATTAATGAGATGCAAGAGCAAATGGATAGTGATGAGAAAGAACACCAAAATGATGCCGAGCGCACAGGTGTTCTAGCTGGTGTTACGCAAGCTGCTCAACAGAACTATCTACAAGCAAATGCACCTCAGGCTACTGAAGCACCAACTGCTGATGCGCCAAAACCAAATGGTCAATAAGGAGATATTATGAGTACATTAGATTTAGTAGCAGCAATTATTAACAAAGATGCTACAGGTATTGAAACTGAGTTTAACGCTGCTATGGCAGAAAAGATTTCTGATCGTTTAGAAGATATGCGNACTAATGTTGCACAAACAATGTTTAAACAAGAAGAACCAACAGCCGAAGAAGAATGAAATACTACGAATTAAAGTCTTCTTTAAGAAAGTCTAACATTGCTGAAAGTGTTAGATCCTATCTTCAGTTAATCGAATTGACTGAAGAAGGTAAGATTTTGATNAATGGTTTAAATACTGAATTTAAAACGATTGAAGAAGCAAGAAATTATATTAAAGAAGATTACGATACGCACCAACTAGCCGATAAGATTACAAAAGATACATACCAAGAAATTTCGGAAAACACTGTGGCTAGTATTATTAAAGAATATCACGATATTAAAGTTACTGATACATTAATAGAGTCATACGTAGAACTTGCTTCTTCTAATATTTTTAGTCTTGATCCAGTCGTACAAAAAATTCGTTCATTGAATAAACTTGATAGAGTTGTTGAAGGTAAACTTCACTATGTGCTTGCTGATAGTTCTACCGTTGCAATAAACGAAGATACGCAAGATATCCTAAATAAGTTATTAGGTAATCAAATAGAGATTATCGAGTATATGAGAGAGTCAAAAGAGAACTTCTTTCATGTGCTTGAACAAATAGAGGAATAAAATGGCTGCCACTAGAACCACAATAATTAGAAATACAAACTTAGAGACTATCATTAAGTATGAAGGTAGTTCAACTGACACTGCCGCAACTATTGATATCTCTACACTAACTGCTTCTACCCAAGCACGTAATTCTGAAACTCCAACAGTAAACATTGTTAAGTTTATTGCAACAGGTTTGCTAACTTCTGGTGTTACAGTTGTAAGAAACAGTGTTACAGTTTTAGCAGCTGCGCCAGAAAACGCAATAGTGTTAGACTTAACACAAAATCATATTAGCGATAACATCCAGAATACTTCTAACATTGTTATCACCACAACAGGTGCTGCGTCAACTGGTTATCTAGTTCTACGTAAACTTGCTGGTTGGGCTACTAAAGTTGAAGACGCTACTTATGGNGCTTACGACGACGTTACTCGTGTTGGTGCTTCTACCACTGTTAGTGGTTCTCCAGATAAGGTCTAACTATGAAACTAATTAGAGAAGTCTACGACACTACTAACGTAATCGTTGAAGAAAAACTAGGCAAACCAAAACAATACTTTATTGAAGGTATTTTTCTTCAATCAGAAATTACTAACCGCAATGGTCGTATGTACAAAGAAAGTACAATGGATCGTGAGGTCGGTCGTTATTTAAAAGAAGCAGTTGAAATGAATCGTGCATACGGTGAACTGGGTCATCCAGAAGGTCCAGGTATTAACCTTGATCGCGTATCACATATGATTACNTCTCTGCGTAAAGAAGGTACGAACTATATTGGTCGTGCCAAGATTTTAGATACTCCAATGGGTCAAATCGCTAAAGGTCTTTTAGAAGGTGGCGCTAACCTTGGTGTGTCTTCAAGAGCAATGGGTTCACTTAAGACTAACAACGAAGGTGTTCAAATTGTTCAGGATGATTTCATGCTGTCTACTGCAGCAGATATCGTCGCCGANCCTTCAGCCCCCGATGCTTATGTNCGTGGGATTATGGAAGGTAAGGAATGGACATTTGTTGATGGAAAGTTTGTGGAGCAAAATATTGAAGAGGTAAGATCTTTCATTAAGAAAACTTCTTCTAGAAATCTAGAGGAAGCAAAGATACAGGCTTTCCAACACTTTCTGAGTAAAATCAGATAAAATATAAATAAATCATAGAACTATCCAGTTAGGAGAACATAGATGTCAATCGAACAAAAAATCGCTGAAATTTTAGCTGAGTCTAAAAAGAAACAATTAGACGAAGCCAAGTTAGCAGGTGCCGAAGGTGGTAGTAAATCTACTAAAGAAAATGCAGAAGCTGGCGACCAAGCTGTTATTCGCCAAGGTAATGCAGTTCCAAATGGTGGTGAAACACCAAACCCAGATAATGCACGCAATAACGTGGACAATGAAAAAGAAGCTGAGGGTGGTACTTCTAAAAAGTCTAACCCAGCTAACAGCAGCGCAGAAGCTGGCGACCAAGCTGTTGTCCGCAAAGGTGATGCTATCAAAGGTATGAAAGAAGATCTAGACGCTATGTTTGGCGCTGATGATCTGTCTGAAGAATTCAAGACTAAAGCTGCTACGATTTTCGAAGCTGCTGTTATGTCCCGTGTAACTGCTGAAGTTACTCGTTTAGAAGAAGAGTTCGAAGCAAAAGTAGCTACTACTGTTGCTGAAGAAATTGAGGGTATTGTTGAACAAGTTGATGGATACCTCGGCTATATTGCTGAGCAGTGGATGACACAGAATGAAATCGCCCTTGAGCGTGGTATTAAGTCTGATATATTAGAAAGTTTCGTTGATGGTCTGAAAGGACTATTCGAAGAACACTATATTGATGTTCCAGAAGAAAAGTATGACCTACTTGGCGAAATGGAAGAACACATTAGTGATCTTAAATCTAAGATTGACGAGCAAGTTGCTGCCAATGTTGAGTTGACTAAATCAGTTAACGAAGCAAAGCGTAATGAAATCGTTAAGACAGTTAGCGAAGGCTTGACTGATACAGAAGCTGAAAAGTTTGCTGGTCTAGTTGCTGAAGTAACTTTCGATGATGCTGAAACTTATGAAACTAAAGTCAAGACTTTACGTGAATCTTATTTCACTACTAAAACTACATCAGGTGTAACATCTGTTGTAACTGATACTCCAGTTGAAGTAATTACTGAAGCTGGCTCAAAGAAAGTAGATCCTAAAATGTCTGCTTACGTATCAGCTCTCAACAATAAATAAATTTTAATTTAAAGGAAATCCAAAATGGATCGCAAACAATTAATGGAAAAATGGGCACCAGTGTTAAATCACGAAGGCTCTGCTCCAATCGAATCCGCTTACAAGCGTGAAGTAACTGCTGTTCTTCTAGAAAACCAAGAACGCGAAATGGGCAAGCAACAAGAAGCCCTATTCGAAACTGCTCCAACTAACTCTGTTGGTTCATACGGTGACACTGGCGGTATCGCTAAGTTTGACCCAGTATTGATCAGCTTGGTTCGTCGTGCAATGCCACAACTTATCGCTTATGATATCGCTGGCGTACAACCAATGACTCAGCCAACTGGTTTGATCTTCGCGATGAAATCACGTTACAGCACTCAAGGTGGTACTGAAGCGTTGTTCAACGAAGCTGATACAGACTTCGCTGGTACTGGTACTCACTCTGGTGCTGCAGCTTTTGCTGG
>JGI25912J50252_10000157_pt1 | contig 19758 bp, 21 predicted proteins | sample LauGreSBDMM110DD_2_FD_50252 | JGI IMG/M metagenome (IMG submission 50252)
TAAGAAATCACCTCAAAGCCGTTGGTCAAACGAACCTTGGCCACTTTGCGCAGCGCAGAGTTGGGCTTCTTGGGTGTGGTGGTGTACACGCGTGTGCAAACACCGCGCCGCTGGGGCGAGTTTTGCATGGCCGGGCTCTTGGATTTCGATTTCTCGACTTCCCGTCCGTGGCGCACGAGTTGATTAATGGTTGGCATGGAAAACGTCCCTCAACGCTTGAAACACAAAAAGGGCCCTTCTCTATGAAAGACCCGAAAAGCCCAAGACTATAGCATTGATGTGACCGAATGACAAATGAGCCATGCGCAAACGCGCCAGGGCCTGACAACCACCAAGAACGGCGGGGCAGGCCTTGAGCGTTGCAAAATTGCCACGATTTGCAATGTTTGCACGCGCCCACTACTTGATCCAGAGCCTTATCGCGTCCCATGCGCGCCCCAAAACACCCGACTGTTCGACGCCAGCCAGGGCGACCAAGGGGATCTCGGCATACACCTTTTGGTCCAACAAAACCTGCAACTGGCCAATCGACTGCCCGCGAGCGATGGGGGCGACCAAGGGGTCAGGACGCGCCACCTGGGTGCTCATGCGCGCCAACTGACCAGCGGGCAAGGCCACCACGATGGGCCGGGTCGAGCCCAACTTGACCTCGGTTTCGCGGCCTTTCCACACGGGCGGGGCCACCACAGCCTGTCCGGCATCAAAAAGGCGAACCGCTTCAAAGGCGGTATAGCCCCAATTGAGCAGTTTTTGCGATTCAGCGGCACGCGCGTTTTCGCTGGCGGCGCCCAGCACCACCGACAGCAAGCGCCGGGGGCCAACCTGGGGCAAGGTTCTTTGGGCAGTAGCGACCAAGCAATAGCCCGCCGCTTCGGTGTGGCCGGTCTTCAAACCATCCACAGAGGGGTCGCGAAACAACAGCAAGTTGCGGTTGTTCTCATTGGCGGCGGGTGTGCCGGGATAGCGGTATTTTTTGAGCGCGTAATAACCCATGTACTGGGGGAAGTCGGCCATCAAGCGACCCGCCAACAACGCCAAGTCATTGGCGGTGGTGGTGTGCCCAGGCTCGGTCAAGCCCTCTGGGTTTTTAAACGCCGAGTCCTTCATGCCCAAGGCCTTGGCTTGCTCGTTCATCAAAGTGACAAAGCGCTCGACGCTGCCAGCCACCCCTTCGGCCAAAGCCACGGTGGCATCGTTGCCCGATTGAACAATCATGCCGCGCAGCAAATCTTCCACCGGCACATTCATCTTGGGGTCGATGAACATGCGTGAGCCGGGCATTTTCCACGCCCGGGTGCTGACCGGAAAGGTTTGTTCCAGGCGGATTTTTTTGCTTTTAAGGGCGTCAAACACCAGGTACGCGCTCATCAGCTTGGTCAGCGATGCCGGTTCCAGCGGCTGATCGGCCCCTTTGGCCACCAGCACCTGGTTGGCCGTCAAGTCAACCAACAAATAAGCGCGTGCGGCCACCTCGGGTGGTTCGGGGGCCTGCGCCAAGGCCAATCCTCCCAGACACAAAAGCCAGACCGTCCAACAGGCCATGAACGTATTGCGCATTTTTATCCTCATGAAACATGGGCCGCATCGGCCTCCCAAGCCATGGCCTGCACATGGCGGTGCACCCAGCGGCGCAGTTGTGGCAATTGGCCATGGAAAAAATGTCCCCCGGCCGGCACCACGGTAACCGGCAGGTTTTGCGGCTTGGCCCAGTCCAGCACGCTTTGCAAAGGCACGGTGTCATCGTCCAAGCCGTGCAAAACCAGCAGCCGCGCCGCCCAATCAGCTGGAATATCGGCCACTGCGAAACGCGAAGCCGCCGTGCCCACAAACACCAGGCTGCGAACTTCGCGCTGACCCAACAGGCGCTGCAAGGCCTGGCTGACCACAAACGACCCGAATGAAAAACCGGCCAAGGCCAAATCACCTTGCGGGGCGGCTTGGGCGATGAGGCCCAGCAAATCGTCGCACTCACCCAGGCCAGCGTCGTGCACGCCTTCGCTGGCGCCCACGCCACGGAAATTGAAGCGAAACACCGTCCAGCCCGCTTGCACATGGGCGCGCGCCAGGGTTTGAACCACTTTGTTATCCATGGTGCCGCCAAACAAGGGGTGCGGGTGGGCCACGAAAGCACAACCCAAAGGCGACCCCAGCGGGTCGTCGCGCAACACCTCCATGCGCCCGGCCTGGCCCTGAAAACTCAGGCGCTGGGTTTGCTGGTTCATGGCCTGTCAGCGGCCCACGTTAGGGGGCAACACCAAGCGCTCGACCACGCGCCCATCTTGCAAATGGCTGGAGACGATTTCATCGATATCTGCCATGTCGACAAAGGTGTACCACACGGCCTCTGGATAGACCACCGCCACCGGGCCTCCCGCACAGCGGTCCAAGCACCCCGCTTTGTTGACCCGCACACCGCCAGGGCCATTGAGTTGGGCTTGCTTCACTTTGGCTTTGCAATGGTCAAAGGCTTGTTGGGCGGGGTGGTCGGTACAACTGGCATCTCCGTTGCTGCGCTGGTTGGTGCAGAAGAAGATATGGCGCTGGTAATAAGAGTTGGCTTGGGTCATGGCGCGATTTTAGGTGGGGACCATCCCGGCCCGCACCGGTCTGGGCCAGACCCTCAACGAAACTTGCTCTGAATGGGCATGCGCCACAGCAAAACCAAGCCCCAAACCCACACGGCATAGGGCCAAACCCAACCCAGCCATTGGGCCAAGCCATTGAAGCGGATGAAGCGGCCCTGCTCCCACTGCTGCAAATTGAGGGTCACATACGTGCTCTCTGGCACTTGGTTGATGACTGTCAGGTACACCGTGAGGCCCAGCAACAACAGGCCCGCATGTGCCCAGCGGGGCAACGGGGCCAACAACACCGCCACCAGCCAACCGGCCAGCAAAGCCCAGGCCGGGGCCGCATCCAGCCACACCCAAGCGTGGCCCGGTCCGTAGGTCAACACCGCTGACAAAGCACTCACACCCACGCCCACAGCCAGGGCCAGCGAAGCAAAAACGACCCGTTGTCCCAAACCGCGGATCACCGCAAAGCCCGTCAAGCAAGGCAGGGCAAGCCCCATCAGCACCAGAAAAAAGAATAATTCGTCGCTCAGTGCTGCAGTGGGCGGGTGCTGAAAAGTCACCCACGCGCCCAAGGGACTGGTTTGTAACCATTGCGCCAATTCGGCGCGCAAGTTAGATCCCACTTGGCCCAGGCCCAAACAAATGGGGGCAGGAAACAGCAGGGCCGGGGGCCACAGCACCAGCAAGGCCAAGCCGCCGGCGGCGTCCTCGGTGAACCAGCGCTCACGAAACCGACTCCAACGGTCAATCGCACCCAAGCGTTCCATGCCATGGGCCAGCAAAGCGCCGAGCAAGCCGCCCAAGGTGTTGAGACCGAAATCTGCCACCGATGGCACCCGCACAGGCAAATAACTTTGCAGACCCTCCATCAACAATGAGACCACGGCGGCACCACCACTGGCCAGCCACCAGGCCTGATGGCGCAGGCCCATGCGGGTGGCGCTGAGCGCCGCCAAAAACCCCAAAGGCCCATAGCCCAGCACATTGGCCCACACATCAAAGGCGCCCCAATACTGCGGCCACGGTGCAGTCAAAAAACTCCAGGTGCTCAAGCCTTGGTCGCGCCAGGGTCCAAATGGGTACAAGCTGGCATAAGCCACCAAAGCCAAATAAGCCCAGGTCAATGGCCAAGCCACGGTGCTGCGACGCCGCCTCAACATGCGACACCCCAGGCAGCTTGTTGAACCTTGCCCTGACCCGCCAAGTGCGTTGACAAAGGCTTTATGCGCTGGGCGGGCATTGGCGACTCAAAAAGGCTTGACCACCACCAACACCACCGCCACCACCAACAGCAGCACGGGCAGTTCATTGAACCAGCGGTACCAAACATGGCCATGGTTGGAGGTGCCCGCGCGCAGCCAGCGCAATTGGCGAGCGCATTGGTGGTGATAGGCCAGCACCAATGCCACCACCAAAAACTTGGCGTGCATCCAAGCCGCACCTTGACCGACCCCATAGCCCCACCACAGCCACAGGCCCAAGGCCACGGCGGGCACCATCAAAATGGTGGTGAAGCGCAGCAACTTGGCGGCCATCAGCAGCAGGCGCTCACGCTCTGCGGTGGAGTCGGCAGGAACCATCGCCAGGTTCACAAAGATGCGGGGCAAGTAAAACAAGCCCGCAAACCAACTGGCCACGAAAACAATGTGAAATGATTTGACCCACAGCATGCGTGTCAGTGTAGTGGGTGGCTTTGCACGATCCAAGCCCAAAACCATTTTGTGGGTGCACAAAAAAAGCCCGACCTTTCGGTCGGGCTGCAAAGCCATTTGAAACAAACGGCTCCCGCTCAGGGAGGTGAAGCGGGGAACGGCATGCCGCTCGCTGTTGAATTTATCAGATTACCGACAAATTTGAGGCTTGACGAAAAGGCATCGGAATCACAAAGTATTCAAACCTCTGGTTTTCCCGAATCACCCTGCGGGGCCCACGCGACAGACAGGGTGCAGGGCATCAGGCACAATTTTCAGCATGAACCTCCACACCTCCTTCCCCCAAACCCGCCTGCGCCGTTTGCGCCGCGATGACTTCACCCGCCGCCTCGTGCGCGAAAACCATGTCACGGTAGACGACCTGATCTACCCCGTGTTTGTGCTGGACGGCGCAAAGAAACGCGAAGCCGTGTCCTCCATGCCTGGTGTCGAACGTTTGAGCCTGGACCTGTTGCTGCCCGTGGCAGAAGAGTGCGTGAAGTTGGGCATCCCCGTCATGGCCTTGTTTCCGGTCATTGATCCCAGCTTGAAAACGCCTGACGGCATGGAAGCCACCAACCGCAAAGGCTTGGTNCCGCGCGTGGTGCAGGCGCTGAAAAAAGAATTTCCCGATTTGGGCGTGATGACCGACGTGGCGCTCGACCCCTTCACCAGCCANGGNCAAGACGGCTGGCTCGATGAAACGGGTTACATCTTGAACGATGAAACGGTGAAAGTATTGGTNCAACAAGCACTCACGCAGGCCGAGGCGGGCGTGGACATCGTGGCGCCCAGCGACATGATGGACGGGCGCATTGCCGCCATTCGCCAAGCCCTAGAAGCTGAAGGGCATATTCACACCCGCATCATGGCCTACAGCGCCAAGTACGCCAGCGCCTTTTACGGGCCATTCCGCGACGCAGTGGGCTCGGCCGGCAACTTGGGNAAAAGCAANAAGAAGGTCTACCAAATGGACGCGGGCAACAGCGANGAAGCGCTGCGCGAGGTGGCCATGGACATCGCCGAAGGCGCGGACATGGTGATGGTCAANCCCGGCATGCCCTACTTGGACATCGTGCGCCGCGTCAAAGACGAGTTCCACCTGCCCACCTTTGCCTACCAAGTCTCGGGCGAATACGCCATGCTCAAAGCNGCCGCGCAAAACGGCTGGCTCGATCACGACGCGGTGATGATGGAGAGCCTATTGGCCTTCAAGCGCGCNGGNGCCGATGGTGTGCTGACCTATTTCGCNATCGACGCAGCGCGCTTGATCAAGGGGCAATCAGCCCCCTGAGAGGCCTCACTCAGCCCANGTGGGCAGCGAAGAAAGCCAAGGCCCGCGCGCGCGCCTGATCGGCCGCCGGGGCATCGAACGACCCCCGGTGGTTGCAGTTGAAGCCATGGTCGGCTTCGTAAACATGCACCTCTGCTTGGGGCTGGGCTTGGCGGAAGGCCTCCACCGTTTCCAAGGCAATCCAATGGTCTTTGGCGCCAAAGTGCGCTTGCACGGGGCAATGCGCTTGGCGCGCCATTTCAGCCGCCGTCGTCACACCGCCGCCGTAGTAAGACACGGCCGCAGCCACCCCTTTGACCAAACAAGCGGCGCGCCAGGTGAGCAAGCCGCCCCAGCAATAACCCACCACACCCACCTTGCCGCCACTCAAGCTGGCCGCATGGTCCACAGAGGCCTGGATATCGGCAAGCACGCCCGGCGCGGGCAAAGCCTCGATGGCGGCTTTCAACGCAACACCGGCACTCATGTCCTCGGGCTTGTAGCCCAGGTTCACATCGCGCTGCTGGCGGTCAAAGTTGGCTGGCGCCACGGCCACATANCCNGCTTGCGCGTAGCCATCGGCCACCTCTTGGATATGGGCATTCACGCCAAAAATTTCTTGCAGCACCACCACAGCCCCCTTGGCTTTGCCCGAGGGCTGGGCCACATAAGCNGCAAAAGTGTGGCCGTCAACGGCTTTGAGTTCAATCATGTTTCCCATTTCTTTTCTCCTATAAAAAAACATTGCACATCATAGGCACAGCCTGTGTCAAACCCCGGCGGGTCAGCCCTGGGCCAAGCGGCGCTCCAAAAAGCCGAGTCGGTCTTGGCCCCAAAAAATCTCGCCATCCACCACATAACTGGGGGCGCCAAAAACCCCGGCATCAATGGCTTGTTGGGTGTAAGCCTCATAAGCCACCTGGGCGCTTTGGCTAAATGCCTGCTCCAGCCGCGCGCTGGACAAACCTTGCTCGCTCAACAAGGCGGCCAACACCTGGCTGTCGGCGATGTTGCGCTCCTGTGCCCACACCGCTGACAACACGGCGCCAGTGATCTTCATCGCCGCCGCATCACCGTCGTGCTGGCGCACCGCCACGATCAAACGCGCGGCATCGTCTCCCGCCACCGGGAAATACTTGGGCTTGATGTGCAGCGGCTGGCTCAAAAATTGGCTAAAGCGTTCCAACTCCACCAACCGGTAGGCCTGCCGCTGTGGCGCGCGAGCGCCCAAGGGCAATCCACCTGAAATAGGAAACACCTTGCCCCCCAAATCCACTGGCAGCACATTCACCTCGGCCTTGAACTGCGCGGCCAAGTCCGTCAAGCGGGCGTGGCCCAAATAGGTCCAAGGGCTTTGCGGGGCAAAGTAGTAATCAATGGTCAAAGACATGCTGTTCTCCACTTGTGTTATGTTTTTGTTCCTGCGCTTGGCGGGTCCAGCCCAGGTCGAGGCCCCCGTTTGTACCCCCAGCCCACATTTCTTGCAGGAGACACCTTTTGAAACCTGTTGTATTGGTCACCGGCGGCAGCCGAGGCATTGGCGCGGCCACCGCATGGTTGGCCGCTCAGCAAGGTTGGGCCGTGGCTGTCAATTACACCCAAGACGCCGCCGCTGCCCAGGCCGTGGTGACTCGCATCCAAGCCGCTGGCGGCCTGGCCTTGGCGGTGCAAGCCGATGTGGGCAACGAAGCCCAGGTGATGGCCATGTTTGCGCAAATCGATCAAGCCCTGCCCGCCTGGGAGGGCCGCTGGGCCGGATTGGTCAACTCAGCGGGTGTGGTCGATCAGGCCCAGCGGGTGGAGGCCATGAGCGTGCAACGGCTTGAGCGCATGATGCGCACCAACGTGATTGGGTCCATGGTGTGCGCCCGCGAGGCGATCCCGCGCATGTCCACACAACAAGGCGGCCAAGGCGGCGCCATCGTCAACCTCAGCAGCGTGGCCGCCCGCTTGGGCGGAGCCGGCCAGTATGTGGACTACGCCGCCAGCAAAGGGGCCATTGAAAGCTTCACCATTGGTTTGGCACGCGAACTCGCTGCGGACGGCATCCGCGTCAATGCGGTGCGCCCGGGCATCATCGATACCGACATCCACGCCAGCGGCGGCCAACCGCGCCGCGCCCACGAATTGGCGCCCCAAATTCCCATGCAGCGTCCCGGAACTGCTGAAGAAGTCGCCCAAGCCGTCCTCTGGTTGCTGGGCGAACAATCCAGCTACTCGACCGGTGGCATCATCGAGGCCACGGGCGGGCGCTGACCACCCCCTTTTTCAACCATTACCCCACACAGGAACACCATGAGTACCATCACCCACCACATCCACGGCAAAGCTGATGCTGGCCAAAGCCAACGGCGCCAAGCCGTGACCAACCCCGCCACCGGCGCGGTCAGCGCAGAAGTGGTTTTGGGCTCAGCTGCCGATGTCAACAAAGCCGTGGCAGCCGCCCAAGCCGCTTTTCCGGCCTGGTCCGATTTGCCCTCGCTGCGCCGCTCGCGGGTGATGTTCAAATTTTTAGAGCTGATCAACCAGCACCGCGACGCCCTGGCCCACGCCATCACCGCCGAACATGGCAAGGTGTTCACCGATGCCCAAGGCGAAGTCACCCGGGGCATTGAGATTGTGGAATTTGCCTGCGGCATCCCCCAACTCTTAAAAGGCGACTACACCGAGCAAGTCTCCACCGGCATCGACAACTGGACCCTGCGCCAACCACTCGGTGTGGTGGCGGGCATCACCCCGTTCAACTTCCCCGTGATGGTGCCCATGTGGATGTTCCCTGTGGCCATTGCCGCTGGCAACACCTTTGTGTTGAAGCCCAGCCCCATCGACCCCACACCTGCGCTGATCATGGCCGATTTGCTAAACTTGCCGGCTTGCCCGATGGCGTGTTCAACGTGGTTCAAGGCGACAAAGAAGCGGTGGATGCGCTGTTGGTGCACCCCGATGTGAAAGCCATCAGCTTTGTCGGCTCCACACCGATTGCCAATTACATCTACGAGACCGGCGCCCACCATGGCAAGCGGGTGCAGGCTTTGGGCGGCGCGAAAAACCACATGGTGGTGATGCCCGACGCCGATCTCGACCAAGTGGTCGATGCCCTGATTGGCAGCGCCTACGGCTCGGCCGGTGAGCGCTGCATGGCGATTTCCGTGGCGGTGTTGGTCGGCGATGTGGGCGAACGCATCATGCCCAAACTCATCGAGCGCACCAAGACACTGAAAGTGCTCAACGGCGAAAACCTGGCCGCCGAGATGGGCCCCATCGTCACCCAAGCCGCACATGACCGCATCACCGGCTACATCGCGCAAGGTGAAAAAGAGGGTGCCAAGTTGCTGGTCGATGGCCGTGGCTTCAAGGGCTCATCCGCAGGTGCCGGTTGCGACCAAGGTTTTTGGATGGGCGGCACGTTGTTTGACCACGTGANCACCGACATGCGGATTTACAAAGAAGAAATCTTCGGCCCNGTGCTCGCTTGTGTGCGGGTGCCCGACTTTGCCACCGCAGTACAAATCATCAACGACCACGAGTTTGGCAATGGCGTGTCATGCTTCACCCGCGACGGCAATGTGGCGCGTGAATTCTCAAGGCGTATTCAGGTCGGCATGGTCGGCATCAATGTGCCCATCCCTGTCCCCATGGCTTGGCACGGCTTTGGCGGTTGGAAACGCAGCCTGTTTGGCGACATGCACGCCTACGGCGAAGAAGGCGTGCGTTTTTACACCAAGCAAAAGTCCATCATGCAGCGCTGGCCTGAGAGCATTGGCAAAGGTGCGGAGTTTGTGATGCCGACCTCGAAATAAGTGCAGGATTGCTTCACTTCGTTCGCAATGACAACAAGATCGCAATGACGCCAGCAACACTCTCAATGACATGAACGACACCACCTTCGACTACATCATCGTGGGTGCTGGCACGGCTGGTTGCCTGCTGGCCAACCGCTTGAGCGCCAACGCCAGCAAGCGGGTGTTGTTGATTGAAGCGGGGCGCAAAGACGATTACCACTGGGTGCACATCCCTGTGGGCTATTTGTATTGCATTGGCAACCCGCGCACCGATTGGCTTTACAACACCGAGCCCGCTGCGGGCCTGAATGGCCGCAGCCTGCGCTACCCGCGTGGCAAGGTGCTGGGCGGCTGCTCCAGCATCAACGGCATGATTTACATGCGCGGCCAATCGCGCGACTACGACCACTGGGCCGAGGTGACGGGTGACGCGCGATGGCGCTGGGACAACAGCTTGCCTTACTTCAAGCTGCACGAGGACCATTACCTGGGTGCGAATACTTTGCATGGCGCCAAGGGCCACAAAAGCGATGTGCTCACCCAAGGCCAAAGCGTTTACCACCAGACCTTGCGCCACCACAACGCGGGCGGCGAATGGCGCATCGAAAAACAACGCTTGCGCTGGGACGTGCTCGACGCCTTTGCCCAAGCCGCGGTGCAGGCGGGCATCCCCGCCACCGACGACTTCAACCAAGGCACCAACGAAGGCGTCGGCTACTTCGAGGTGAACCAAAAAAGCGGTTGGCGCTGGAACACCACCAAAGCGTTTTTGCGCCCCACTTGTTATGGCCGACCCAATTTCGAGCTGTGGACCTCGGCTCAAGTGTCCAAATTGCTGATGGAGACCTTGCCCAATGGCCAGCAGCGTTGCACTGGCGCAGAGGTGTGGAACGGCCGCGAGATGGTGACGGCGCTTGCCAACCAATCGGTGGTGCTGACCGCAGGTGCGATTGGCTCGCCGCAAATCTTGCAACTCTCGGGCATTGGCCCTAGCGCTTTGCTGCAAAAGCACGGCGTCACCCCGAAAGTGGACTTGCCCGGTGTCGGCGAGAACCTGCAAGACCATTTGCAAATCCGCGCGGTGTTCAAGGTCAAGGGCGTGAAAACGCTCAACACATTGGCCAACAGTTGGTGGGGCAAGGCGGCGATTGGCATGGAATACCTGTTCAAGCAAAGCGGCCCGATGAGCATGGCGCCGTCTCAGCTGGGTGCTTTCACCCGCAGCGATCCGTCGAAGGCTTGGCCCAACATCGAATACCACGTGCAACCCTTGAGCCTGGACGCGTTTGGTGAACCGCTGCACCCCTTCCCCGCTTTCACCGCCAGCGTGTGCAACCTGAACCCGACCAGCCGAGGTTCGGTGCACATCCAAAGCGCCAACTTCGCCCAAGCACCGCTGATTGCGCCCAACTACCTCAGCACCGACGCAGACCGCCAAGTGGCCGCCGACTCGCTGCGCATCACCCGCCAGATTGCCGCGCAACCCGCGCTGGCCAANTACCANCCNGAGGAATGGAAGCCCGGCACCCAGTTCCAAAGCGACGCCGACTTGGCGCGGCTGGCCGGCGACATTGGCACCACCATCTTCCACCCCGTGGGCACGGCACGCATGGGCCGCTTGGACGACCCGCTGGCCGTGGTCGACCCCGAGCTGCGGGTGCGCGATGGGCGCGGCGGTGTCGTGCAGGGCCTCAGGGTGGTGGATGCGAGTGTGATGCCCACCATCACCAGCGGCAACACCAACAGCCCTGTGTTGATGCTGGCCGAAAAAGCCGCGGAATGGCTGGCCTTGGAGGCCGAAGCCCAGTCTTGAACCCGTGCTTTCCCCATCGCGGGAAAGCACCTAGAAAAAAGGCCTCACCTTGCAGATACATTGAGACCACTCGATCCAGCCTTTGGGCTGGGCACGAGGGTCCGAGGAGACAAGACCCGAGAAACACCCCACGAGGTGTTCGATCCCAAGCACCGCTGCGGCGGTGCTTTTTTTTGTGCCATGGCACAAAGGACAATACCCCCCATGGATGTCTTGCTGGTTTCTCTGGCCTCGGCTTTGGCCGGTTTCATCGACGCGATTGTGGGCGGCGGTGGCCTGGTCTTGGTACCCGCCCTGTTCGCCACCTACCCACTGGCCCACCCCGCCAGCTTGCTGGGCATCAACAAAAGCGCATCGGTGTGGGGCACGTCTTGGTCCACCTGGCAATTCAGCCGCCGCATTGATTTGCGCTGGTCGGCCGTCGGACCGGGGGCAGGTGCAGCCTTGATCGGGGCTTGGTTGGGTGCGTGGGCGGTGACGGAAATCGACCCTGCATTTTTGCGCCGCGCCTTGCCCTTGGTGCTGTTGGCGGTGCTCATCTACACCTTGGCGCGCAAAGACATGGGGCGCGAGCACGCGCCGCGTTGGGCGGGGCGAACCGAGGCACTGGCCTTTGCCGTGCTGGGCTTGGTGCTGGGTTTTTACGATGGTTTTTTTGGCCCCGGCACCGGGAGTTTTTTGGTGTTTGCCCTGGTGCGTGTGTTGGGCTATGACTTTTTGAACGCGTCGGCCCATGCCAAAGTGCTCAACACCGCCAGCAACTTGGCGGCTTTGTTGCTGTTCACCCTCAAAGGCCATGTGTGGTGGCACATCGCGTTCTATCTGGCCGTGGCCAATGTGCTGGGCAGTTGGTTGGGTACGCGCATGGCCCTGAAACATGGCGCAGGTTTTGTGCGATGGGTGTTTGTGCTGGTGGTGACAGCGCTGATCGCCAAAACCGGCTGGGACGCTTTTATTCGCTGAGGGTTTGGGCCAAGCGCTGGCTCCGCTGCGGCTCCGGGGCAACTGACAAGGCATGGCGCAGCACCGTCGGCGCCGAGCGCGCGCCCAAGGGGGTTGGTGGTGCTGACTTGGCATCGGTGGGCAGGTCATCTTTGGGCGCGGCGGGGCGCGGCGGCCATGGCATGGTGGCCACCTCGCGGGGTTTGCCCGAGGGGCGGGTCGCTTGGCCGCGCTGCACGGCCAAGATGTCTTCCTCGGCCGGGTACAGGCCTTGGATCACAAAGTCAAACACGCGCCGCGCAATCGGAGCGGCATTTTGCGCCCCAAAGCCCGCGTTTTCCACCACCATGGCCAAGACAATGCGTGGCTCTTCGGCTGGGGCATAGGCCATGAACAAGGCATGGTCGCGCAAGCGCTCATCAATGCGCGCGGCGTTGTATTTTTCGTTTTGCTTGACGGTGAACACCTGGGCCGTGCCGGTTTTTCCGCCACTGGTGTAAGGGGCGCCCGCAAAGCTCGAAGCCGATGTGCCCTCGATGTTCACCCCCACCAAGGTCTTGCGAATGAAGTCTAGGTTTTCCGCTGTCAACGGCAATTGGCCAATGGGCTCTTTGGCCACCGGGGTCGCGCTTTTGGTCTCCACATCCATCACTTCGCGCACCAGGTGGGGCTTCATCTTCAAGCCATTGTTGACCAAGGTGGCGGTGGCGTGTGCGAGTTGCAGCATGGTGAAGCTGTTGTAGCCCTGGCCAATGCCCAAGGAAATGGTTTCGCCCGAATACCAGCGCTGCTGCTCAGGCTTGCGGTAGGTGGTGCGCTTCCATTCGGTCGAGGGCAAGATGCCTCGCGACTCGCCCAAAATGTCAATGCCGGTGAGTTGGCCAAAACCGAAGGGCTTCATTTGATCGTGGATCAAATCCACGCCCATGTCGCGGGCCAACAAGTAGTAATAGGTGTCACACGACTGCACCACCGATTTATACATGTCCACCATGCCGTGGCCACCCTCTTTGTCGTCGCGAAAACGGTGGTTGCCAAACTGGAAAAACCCGGGGTCAGAAATTTGTTGCGCAGGGTTGCGCTTGCCCGTTTGCAAGGCCGCCAAGGCCATGAAGGGCTTGTAGGTGGAACCAGGTGGGTAGGTGCCGCGCAAAGCCCGGTTGAGCAAAGGCTTGTCCAAGGACTCGTTGAGCGCTTGCCAGTTTTCAACGTCAATGCCCTCGACAAACAAATTGGGGTCAAAGGTGGGTTTGCTGACAAAGGCCAACACCTCGCCGGTTCTGGGGTCGATGGCCACCAAGGCGCCGCGGCGCTTGCCATACAGGTCTTCCACCAACTTTTGCAGCTTGATGTCGATGGCCAACATCACCGTGTCGCCGGGCTTGGCCGGGATACTGCTCAAGCGCCGCACCGCACGCCCGCGGGCCGAGGTCTCCATCTCGTGCACGCCGGTGATGCCGTGCAGTTCGCGCTCGTAGCTTTGCTCCACACCCAGCTTGCCAATGTAGTCGGTGCCCCGGTAGTTGGCGGCGTCATCTGAGTCTTCGATCTTGGCTTTTTCGCTGGTGTTGATGCGCCCGATATAGCCAATCACATGGCTGGCCAGTTCGCCGTAAGGGTAGTTGCGGAACAAACGGGCCTGGATTTCAACCCCGGCAAAGCGGTAGCGCTGCGCGGCAAAGCGCGCCACCTCTTCGTCGGTGAGGCGGGTGCGAATGGGCACCGAATCAAAACTTTTCGACTCATCGATCAGCTTTTTAAAGCGACGCCTGTCGCGGCCTTGGATCTCCACCACCGTGGCCAATTGATCAATCAGGGCGTCCAGGGGCTGCGTCACTTTGGAGGGCGTGATCTCCAATGTATAGGCCGAGTAATTGGTGGCCAACACAATGCCGTTGCGGTCCATGATCACGCCCCGGTTGGGCACGATGGGGACAATGGCGGTGCGGTTGCCTTCGGCTTGATCGTTCAAATCCTCGTAGCGATAGATTTGCAAATAGGCCAAGCGAAACGCCAGCAAGGAAAAAGCCACCACCACCGCCACCGATGCCACCAAGACACGGTAACGAAAACGGCGCAATTCGACTTCGACGTTGCGCAGAATGCTCATAGCGGTCGGTTTTCGTCGGGGTCAGGCGCACGCCGTTGGGGGGCCAGCAAAAACACCGACACCAGCGGCCAAGCCAAGGCTTCCAACACCGGGGCCAACAGGATCCACCAGCCAGGAAACAAGCTGCCCGATAGCATGCGCACCGATAGCTCCAGCACATGGGCGAGCACAAACAAAGGCAACACCTGCAAGGACTGCGAGGGCTCTTTGAACCACAGCAACCGGCGATGGATCAGCACCGCACAGTAGCCCAGCACGGTGTACGACAAAGCATGCTGGCCCAGCAACGACGAATGCTGCACATCATTGAAGATGCCAAAGAAAAATGCCACCCCGATGCCCACCCGCTGCGGTTGGTGAACACACCAAAAAACCAGGACCACGGCCAAAAAGTCGGGCGCCCAAGCCGCATTGCCCACCAACAGCATGTTGAGCACCATGTTGAGCAACTGGGCCGACAGCAAGCTCAAGAAAATAAACCAGGGGTTGGCTGGCAGCAGCAATTGCTGACCACGCGGCATGATCATCGCGGCCCCCCTTTGATGGGCAAGGTGCTGGGCCGCTCGTACGGCGGTCGCGCAGGCACTTGTTTGCCCAAGGGTTCGAGCACCATCACATGGCGAGCGCCCTGCACCCGCCCTTGCGGCTGGCACAAGATGCGCGCAAACACCGACTCTGCACGCCGCTCCACCTTGACCACCACCGCCACGGGCACGCCCGGGGGATAAATGGCATCGACCCCACTGGTGGTGAGCAAGTCACCCACCTCGATGTCGGCATTGGCTGCCATGTAGCGCAACTCCAGCAAAGGTGCCCCACCCGCCTCGCCATAAGCCACGCCGCGCGCGCCGGTGCGGACATTGAGCACGGGAATCGATTGTTCGCGGTCAATGACCAAGGTGACTTCGCTCACCAAGGGCATGACACGCGTGACCTGCCCCAGCACCCCGGCGTCATCCATCACAGGCGAGCTGGGCTGAACCCCTTGCAAAGCGCCTTTGTCGATCACCACTTTTCGGGTGAAGGGATCGGCCGAGTCATACAAAACCTCGGCGGCCAAGGTGCTGGAGGTCAGGCGCTCGCGCAAATCAAGCAGGCGGCGCAATTGCAGGTTTTCCTGCGCCAGTTGCTCCACCTGACCCGAGCGCAAGGCCTGCTGTTGCAGCTTGAGCGTCATGGCTTGAACTTGGGCCTGGGCATCGTCGCGCCCCTCAAAAAACCGACCCGTGACATCGAACAACCATTGCGGCCGCAGCGACAGCCATTCCATGGGGTACAGCATCAAAGAGATGGTGGCCCGCAAAGGCTGGGTCACGCCATAGCGGACATCGGCCACCATCAACGCCACGGACAAGATTGAAAACACCACCAACTTGGACAACGACGACATCCCATGCTTGAAAAAAGCCGGGGGTTTGCGTTCAATGGTGCCCAGTGGCATAAGAGTTCAATGGTTCAGCAGGACAAAGAAAAGGGCCCAACGCCGTGGGCCCATTGGGGCGCCGTGCGGTGCCCTTGGATTGTGCAAGCTGTAGCTCACTCGCTGGTGAATATGGAGCCCAAACGCTCCATGCGCTCCAGGGCCAGCCCACAACCGCGCACCACGCAGGTGAGCGGGTCTTCGGCCACCAACACCGGCAAGCCGGTTTCTTCGGCCAGCAAGCGGTCCAGGTCGCGCAACAAAGCGCCGCCGCCGGTGAGCATCATGCCGCGCTCGGCAATGTCTGCGCCCAACTCGGGCGGGGTTTGCTCCAAGGCGTTTTTCACCGCAGACACAATGTTGTTGAGCGGGTCAGTGAGCGCTTCCAAAATTTCGTTGGACGAAATGGTGAAAGAGCGGGGCACACCTTCGGACAGGTTGCGGCCCTTGACTTCCATTTCTTTGACTTCGCTGCCAGGGAAGGCCGAGCCAATTTGTTTTTTGATGGATTCTGCGGTGGGCTCGCCAATCAACATGCCGTAATTGCGGCGGATGTAGTTGATGATGGCCTCGTCGAACTTGTCGCCACCCACGCGCACACTGCCTTTGTAGACCATGCCGCCCAAAGAGATCACGCCCACTTCGGTGGTGCCGCCGCCAATGTCGACCACCATCGAGCCCGAGGCATCTGACACCGGCAAACCGGCACCAATGGCAGCGGCCATGGGCTCTTCAATCAAGTACACCTCGGAAGCCCCAGCGCCCAACGCCGACTCGCGAATCGCGCGGCGCTCCACTTGGGTCGAGCCACAGGGCACACAAATGATGATGCGCGGGCTGGGGCGAAACAGCGAACGCGGGTGCACCATCTTGATGAACTGCTTGAGCATTTGCTCGGTGACGGTGAAATCGGCGATCACGCCGTCCTTCATGGGGCGAATGGCTTCAATATTGCCGGGCACCTTGCCCAACATGGCCTTGGCTTCGTGGCCCACCGCTTGGATGCTTTTCTTGCCTTGGGGACCGCCTTCGTGGCGAATCGAGACCACCGAAGGTTCGTCCAACACAATGCCTCGGTCGCGCACAAAAATAAGGGTGTTGGCTGTTCCCAAGTCGATTGCCAGATCGGTCGAAAAATACCGACGAAATGATCCAAACATGTCTGTCCTAACGAGGGCGCTCAATGCACCCTTGTGCGTTGCTTATCAATTCACCCGCAGGGCGCGGGTCACAAAGGCGAGATAATACCCTATCGCCCTGTCAACCAAGGCTTTTGCCACATTGGCAAACCACGGATTTGCCCAGTTGTTTGCCTACTTTTTGATCAATTCGCCATGTCTTTGACCTCCACCGACATCCAGCGCCTGGCGCAACTCTCCCGCCTATCGTTTGACCCCCCGGCCAGCCAGCGCTTGCTGGAGGGCTTGAACAACTTCTTCGCCATCGTCGAGGAAATGCGCCAGGTCGACACCAGCGGCGTGGTACCCATGGCCCACCCGATTGACGCCATGCCCGATTTGGCCGCCTACGCGCCCAGCGCCCCCGAGGGCATGGCTTTGCGCTTGCGCGACGACGCGGTGAGCGAGGCCAACCAGCGCGAAGCCAACCAACGCAGCGCACCGGCGGTGGAACGCGGCCTGTTCTTGGTGCCGAAAGTGATCGAGTAAGCCATGAGCGATCTGCACACCTTGGGCGTGGCGCAACTGTCGGCGCTCTTGCAAAAGAAAGACATCAGCGCGGTGGAGTTGGCCACGCGCCTGCTCGCCCGCTTGGGCGGTAATCCCCACAACGCTTTTTTGAGCGTGGACTCCGAGGTCACATTGGCGCAAGCCAAGGCCGCAGACGCTCGCATCGCAGCGGGTGACACATCGCCCTTGTTGGGCGTGCCCATCGCGCACAAAGATATTTTTGTCACCACCGACTTTCCCACCACCGCTGGTTCGCGCATCTTGGAAGGCTACCGATCGCCCTTCAACGCCACCGTGGTACAGCGCTTTGCAGATGCTGGCATGGTCAGTTTGGGCAAGCTGAGTTGCGATGAATTTGCCATGGGCTCGGCCAATGAAAATGTGGCGGTGCCATCTAACAATCCCCAGCCCGTCACCAACCCGTGGGACGTGAGCCGCATCCCCGGTGGCTCGTCGGGCGGCAGCGCCGCGGCTGTCGCCGCGTGTTTGACACCTGCCGCCACCGGCACCGACACCGGCGGGTCGATTCGCCAACCCGCTGCATTTTGCGGCATCACCGGCATCAAGCCCACCTACGGCCGCGCCTCGCGCTACGGCATGGTGGCGTTTGCGTCCAGCCTCGACCAAGCCGGCCCCATGGCCCGCAGCGCCGAGGACTGCGCAATGCTTTTGAGCGCCATGTGCAGCCCTGACTTGGACCGCGATTCCACTTCGCTGGATGTGAAGGCGGAGGATTTTTCACGCTTTTTGAGAGAGCCTCAAGGGGACAAACCTCTTGCCACTGCTGGCAAGGGTGGCAAGCCATTGATGGTTGGCGTACCACGAGGGTGGCTCTCCCAAATTGACGATCGAGACCCTGTCGCCATCGAGCTTCAGCGGCAAATCGAAGGTGTCTCCTCCATGGTCCAAACCAAGATCCAATCCGCATTGGGTGAATTGGTCAAGCTGGGTGCCGAGCTCAAGTGGATCGACGATCTGTCTCACACCACTTTGTCCATCCCCACCTACTACATCATCGCGGCGGCCGAAGCGTCCAGCAACCTGAGTCGCTTTGACGGCGTGAAGTTTGGCCACCGCGCCAAAGACTTCACAGACCTTGCCGACATGTACGAAAAAACCCGCACCGAGGGCTTTGGCGACGAAGTGAAGCGCCGCATCATGATCGGCAGCTATGTGCTGAGCCACGGCTACTACGATGCCTACTATTTGCAAGCGCAAAAAATTCGCCGCATGATCGCCAACGACTTTCAAGAAGCCTTCAAACAATGCGATGTCATCGCCGGTCCCGTGGCACCCACTGTGGCGTGGAAGTTGGGTGANAAATCGGACGACCCGCTGGCAAACTATTTGGCCGACATCTTCACCCTGCCCGCTTCGCTGGCCGGCTTGCCTGGAATGAGCGTGCCGGTGGGCTTTGGCGAGGGCGACATGCCCGTCGGTATGCAACTGATTGGCAACTATTTACAAGAGGCGAAGTTGCTAAACGTGGCTCATCAGTACCAACTGGCCACTGACTTTCATCAAGCCTTGCCAAGGGGCATCTGAACGTGCCAACCATCAGCATGTTCTACGGCATCCTCATTCGGATGTATTGGAACGATCACGCGCCGCCCCACTTCCATGTGGAATATGGTGAGTACCGCGCACAGTATTTGATAGAAACTTTGGTCTTGAGCCGAGGNCAACTTCCTCGGCGAGCGCATGCCTTGGTGCTGGAGTGGGCCGCTATGCACCGCAACGAATTGATGGAGGATTGGGAACTATGCGAATTGAAGCAACAACCCAAGATGATTTCGCCTTTGGACTAAGCCCCAGTGCGCCGGACGTTACCGCTGTGCAGGTCATTGAACACCTGAAGTTGCGGGTCGAGTTTGCCGATGGCCTGGTGGGTACGGTGCGGTTTGAGCCTTCGCATTTGAGCGGTGTTTTTGAAGCATTGCGTGACTCTGATTTCTTTTTACAAGTGACTGTTTCACATGGGACAGTGGCATGGCCTGGTGAACTCGACATGGCGCCAGATGCCATGTACGACGCCATCCAACAGCATCAAGAATGGGTGCTTCAGTGAGCAACAACACATCCCCTTTGGTTCACGGCTACGAGGTCGTCATTGGCTTTGAAACCCACGCACAGTTGTCCACGCAGAGCAAAATTTTCAGCCGCGCCTCCACCGCTTTTGGTGCCGAGCCCAACACGCAGGCTTGCGCGGTGGATCTGGCCTTGCCCGGCACCTTGCCGGTGATGAACAAAGGCGCGGTAGAGCGTGCCATTCAACTCGGTTTGGCGCTGGGTTCGCACATCGCCGAGCGCAGCATTTTTGCGCGTAAAAATTATTTCTACCCCGACCTGCCCAAGGGCTACCAGATCAGCCAATTTGAAATTCCCGTGGTGCAAGGCGGCGAGGTGTCGTTCTTCATGGAAGAGGGCAAAGAGACGGTGCACAAAACTGTGCGCTTGGTGCGG
>JGI25912J50252_10000175_pt1 | contig 19124 bp, 16 predicted proteins | sample LauGreSBDMM110DD_2_FD_50252 | JGI IMG/M metagenome (IMG submission 50252)
GCGGGAGCATTAACAGGAAGTGGGACTTGGAAACCAAGACCCAAAAAGAGTCGGGCCATTTGGAATGGCATGTTGACCATCTTGATTAATCCTCAGAGCACTAACACCCAAGAGCAGTTTGATGCAGAAGTGGCATCCTTCGTTTCATGGGTCAAGCAAAGTCCAGCAGCACATCCATCTAGCCCAGTTCAAGTAGCGGGAGAGCCAGAGTTAGCGATCATGCAATCTAGAATGAAACAGGGTATCAAGATCGATGATCAGACCTGGACTGATATTGTTCATGCTGCAAAGCAGTTTGATGTGCCCATTAATCAATAGGACCCGATATGCCAAGTAATGATCTATGTTTTTTGGGGGCGTGTGAGCAGGAGCAGCTGATTCGTTCCAAAAAAATTAGTGTGACCCAATTAATTACGGCCCATCTTGATCAAGTTGAGCGCTTTAATCCAACACTCAATGCGATTGTGACCCTGACTCCTGAGACTGCTTTGCAGTCTGCCAAAGAAGCCGATGCACAATTGGCGAGACAGGATGCGATCGGTGCTTTACACGGTCTGCCAGTAGCGCATAAAGATTTATTTCTGACCAAAGGCGTGAAGACCACCTTTGGCTCACCCATCTATAAAGATAATATTCCGCAGGTCGACTCATTACCAGTAGAGCGGCAAAAGAATGCCGGAGCGATTAGTTTGGGTAAAACCAATACCCCAGAGTTTGGTGCTGGTAGTCAAACATTTAATTCGGTCTTTGGTGCTACGCTAAACCCGTATGACCTGAATAAAACATGCGGCGGTTCTTCCGGAGGTGGTGCGGCGGCATTGGCCACTGGCATGGTGGCCTTGGCAGACGGCACGGATTTAGCTGGTTCACTACGCAACCCGGCCAACTTTTGTAATTTGGTTGGCATGCGCCCATCCGTTGGGCGTGTACCAACGTGGCCTGAGCAATTGGGTTGGTACACCATGAGTGTGGCTGGACCCATGGCGCGAAGCGTAGAGGACCTGGCACTCATGATGTCTGTGTTGTCAGGACCTGATGATCGTTCACCGATTGCTCTCGATACTCCTGGAACTATATTTACTTCACCACTCCAGCGTAACTTCAAGGGTTGTAAAGTTGCTTACAGCGAGGATTTAGGTGGATTGCCACTCGAGCCCGAAGTGCGAACCGTAATGCGATCAGCGCGTGAGGTATTTGAGCACTTAGGTTGTGAGGTGGTTGATGCTGAGATTGATCTAAGCGAAGCCGGTGAGATCTTTATGCTTTGGCGTGCTTGGCGCACTGAGCTACGGATTGCACCGCTATTAGCAATTCATAAGGATCAACTCAAAGACACCGTGATTTGGAACGCAGAGCAGGGGCTTTATCTCACTGGACCGCAGTTGGCAAGAGCAGAAGCTAAGCGTACTGAGATTTATCATCGGATGCGCGAGTTTATGAATACCTATGAGTTCTTTATATTGCCGGTGAACCAAGTTGTGCCATTTTCGGTGGATCTGGACTACCCCCGTGAAATTAATGGGGTCAAAATGGAAACCTATATTGATTGGCAAAAGACCGCTTACTTTATTAGTGCGATGGGGAACCCTGCAATCTCAGTGCCTGCGGGTTTTACCGATTCGGGTTTACCTGTAGGAGTGCAAATCGTTGGAGGCCACCGCCAAGACCTTGCAGTCTTGCAAATGGCGTACGCTTTTGAGCAAGTAACCCAATTTGGCCTACAACGCCCTGCTATTTGTACGGTTGCTTAAATTAAAAATTCAATAAATAATGGCTTAAAGTAGTGGCAGTACACCATTAAAAAAACTAGGAGACCTTACCATGCGTTATCACCATAAGCTCGTGCTTGGCGTATTTGCCTTTTTGACCGCCATCGGTTCAGCCTGGGCTCAGCAGTATCCCGATCGTGCAATTAAATGGATTGTGCCGTATCCACCGGCGGGCACTACCGATGTAATCGCACGGATTATTGCACCACCCTTAAGTGAGATACTAGGTCAACAAGTGATTGTTGAGAACCGAGCTGGCGGTGGCAATAATATTGGTGTGGATGCAGTTATTAAATCACCGCCCGATGGGTACACCATGCTTTTGGTTAATCCTGCCAACGGGATTAATGCAACTCTCTATAAAAGTTTGCCATTCAACTTCATCCGCGACATTGCTCCGGTTGCAGGAATTATTCGTTCTCCCAATGTGATGGTCGTGCCACCCAGTTTTCCAGCTAATAACGTGGCGGAGTTTCTAGCGTATTGTAAAAATAATGTCAGCAAAATTAATGGGCATATTAAGTCCGGTCGTCTGAAGGCCTTGGCCGTGACCTCAGAAAAGCGTGAACCATCTTTACCGAATATCCAAACCGTGGGTGAGACCATCCCCGGATACGAAGCAACGGCTTGGTTTGGCGTTGGGATGCCACGCGGCACTCCACCAGACATTATTAATAAGATGAACGCTGCGATTAATAAGGTGATGAGCAATCCAAAAATTCGGGAGCGCTTAGCGGATTTAGGCGGAGTCCCTATTACCGGAACCCCAGCTGATTTTGGCAAGATCATTCAGGCCGAGACCGATAAATGGGCCAAGGTCGTGAAGTTCTCCGGAGCATCTGCCGAGTAATACACGCTACTCGCACAATAAACTTGTTACAGTAGGCCGATGCACCTATCGGCCCTCACTGCTTTTTATCTCACGACCGCTGCCCTGATGTGGGCAGGTAATGCCATTGTGGGTAAGATTTTGGTGCAATCCAGTTCACCCGTTTTGCTCAATACCATTCGCTGGGGAGTAACTGCACTCATTCTGCTGCCTTTTGCATGGGGTGTGTTTAAAGGTAGCAGCCCTTTGTGGGGACAAACCAAGCGTTTTTTGCTCTTGAGTCTTTTTGGGGTCGGTAGTTATAACGTCTTACTTTACCTAGCTCTCCAAAGCTCAACACCCATTAATGTCACCTTAATTGGTGCAAGTATGCCGATCTGGGCCATTGTGATTGGAGCCCTATTTTATAAGGAATCTTCACACGCAAAACAAATCATTGGTGCGCTGATTTCTCTTGTTGGTGTATCGATTGTGATTGTTCGGGGTGAGCTTGAGCGTTTAATTGAGATTGAGTTTGTTGTGGGCGATCTATATATGGTCCTTGCNACTATATTATGGGGCGCTTATAGCTGGATGCTAAGCCATCCAAAAGAGAGTACCGAGCGCACTTGGCCATGGAGCTATTTTTTATTAGCTCAGGTAGGTTTTGGCTTTTGTTGGTCTATCGGTTTTGCAGTGACCGAGTGGCAACTCGAGTACAGCCACTTCACATGGTCGTGGCCAACCGTCCTCATGATCCTCTTTGTCATCATCGGCCCATCTTTGATTGCCTATCGCTGTTGGGGGCTTGGTGTTAATGGGGCAGGGGCTACGGTGGCGACATTCTTCACAAACCTAATCCCACTCTTTACCGCAATTCTTTCAACCTTGCTCCTGCAAAAACCCCCAGAGTTATTTCAGGGGGTTGCCTTTGCGCTGATCTTGATTGGCATTTATTTATCGATTCANAAAAAGAAACGTATCTAACTAAAAATTGATTTAGCCTCAGCTAGNCATACGCTAACCAACGCCCCAAACCAATCACACTGGCCCAGCCAACTAAAGAGATCACTGCTTGGGCTTTTGTAACAGGATTTATTACTACACGCATCCGTAATAAANTAGCATTTGCTATTAAAAGAAAGATCAAACACATCTTCAGGATAAATAAGCGTGAGGCAATGAGATCGGCAGCATGCGTAATAAAAAGCATCGAGCCAGTTAATACAGCTAAGAAAAATCCGATTACAGATACTGCGATTCCTAAACGCGAGAGAGCAGAGTAATCAAGAGNCTTGCCTAGACCCAAGACTCGTAAATCCATGATTACTACGCTTCCAAAGAGCATGCCAATGCCCCAAATATGAACAGTTTCAACAGTGGGGTAAAGCCAAGTTGAGTATTTCATGGCCTGAGCTAACCAAACACTCTCCAAGGCCACCAAGGGAGTGCTCACCGTAACTCGATCGTTTTGTTATTCACCATGATTCGCTCAGCCCGCACCTCATTGAGTTTGGTGCGATTAATGTAGCCCTCAACGCTCACTTGCGAACCAGCGGTAATATCAGACTTTGACAATCCCCGATTTTCCATGCGAAAGGGTGGCGCCAATATCACTATCCATTCTTTACCATCAGCATCAAACTTAATAAAACCATGCGGGTGTTCATAGCCATTTTGTGTGACCTTACCTGAGAGCTTCACTAATTTATTTTGCTCATACTCAGACCACCCGTGGTGAGCTTTAACGGTTAAACTAAATAATACGATAGAGAAAAGACCAAAAATTAGAAGTAACTTAAATATTTTCATACCATTTTTTCTGAAATTATTTACAAACGATTGTATGACAAAATAGATCAAAATAATTCATAAAAATTAGCCATTCTTTTATCTACTCACTATTCATGATTCCATATCATTTTTGGCCTCCATTAAGCGAGATTGTCACTCAAGTAAAAAGTGGCACCATAACGGCACGCTCTCAAGTGGTGAAGGCTCTTGATTTAGCGAAAAATGAAATATTGGGTTCTAACGTTTCTCCAACTTTTATTAGTTTGCATTCTGCGGAAGCATTGTTCTTGGCTGATAGGATTGATTCTCAAATTGCACGGGGTGAAGCAGTTGGGGATTTAGCTGGTATTCCGATTGCAGTCAAAGATAATATTGATTGGGCTGGATTAATAACATCAGCAGGAAGTCCTAGGGCATATTCTAAAAAGGCTTTACAGACAGCGCCAGTTCTTCAGAAACTAATTGACCGCGGTGCCATTCCAATTGGTAAAACAAATTTAAATGAGTGGGCAGTTGGTTTGACGGGTGAAAGCGTTCACTATGGTGATGTAATAAATCCCTATTTAGACGACTGTCTTTCTGGCGGTTCATCGAGCGGAAGTGCTAGGGCTGTTGCTATGGGAATTGTCCCTGCCGCTCTTGGCTCCGATACAGGGGGATCGATTCGAATGCCAGCTGCCTGGTGTGGCATCGTTGGGCTTCGACCTTCCTCGAACTCGTTTTCACTCGATGGAGTGGTTCCCCGTTCGCGAACTCTAGATGTTGTAGGGCCCCTAACCAAGACATTGGATGATTGCGCTTATTTTTTAGGANATCTTTTTTTACCGAATGCAAAGCAATCTTCCATTTCCCAAGGTAATGATCTAATTCGAATCGGTTGGGACCCAGAATTATTAAGAGTTTTAAGCACAGATGTACGNGCTGCCTTTACACAATGGATGAATACCCTGCAACATTCTCAGCGAGTTTTTTTTGTGGAGCAACAGTGGCCCAGTCTTGATCTTGCAACACAAAATGCCCTTGTTGTATTACAAAAGGAGTTTTACGACGATTTTCTTCTCATGTGCGGAGACGTAGATAATTTTTCATCTTGTTTAGGCAATCCTGTACTAAACGAGTTGCGTAACTCCAAAAATCTGAAATCAGCTGATTTGGATCAAGCCCTTTCAGCACTCCGTCGTTTTGCCGCTTATTTTGAAGAAGCATTCGATGCACCAAATAAAGAAGTCGATTTATTTGCTGTAGGGCTTACTCCTTGTGGCCCTGTCGTACAAAAGGATTTACCTAATGCGGCCAAGCCCCTTCGAGAGCTAAGCTTAGCAATGGGGGCAACAGGTTTGCCAATATTAGGGATACCCCTAATAGCTGGTGTGTATTCCGCCGAGAGTTTGGCAGGCGTTCAGTTAATTGGNCGCAAACATCATGAGCATCAGTTGATTTCTGTGGTAAAAAGATTGANGNANGTAAATAACTGACGTTTTTTTAAATAGCGATACAAACTTAGATGCACCTCNTATGCGCTTGTATGCACTTTAATGAAGCACATTTACTANGTAGAGAATTAGNTACTCATTAATATCGTAGGTAGATTTTTAAATTTAATGTATTGGAGACTTTTATGAATATTGTTAGACGTTCCTTCCTCCAGATTGCGGCTCCAGTTGGTCTCGCAATTTCAGTAGGTTTTTTCACCCCAGCCGCTGAGGCGCAAGCGCAAAAAACCTTGAAATTTATAGCCCAGGCTGATCTAAGGATTTTGGATCCGATTGCAACAACGGCCTACATCACTCGTAATCACGGCTACATGGTGTATGACACTTTATTTGCTATGGATAGTAAATTTGAGATCAAACCGCAGATGGTAGATAAATTTACGGTCAGCGCAGATAAAAAAACCTACACTTTTACCCTACGTGATGGACTCAAATTTCATGATGGTGCTCCTGTTCGCTCAGCTGACGTAATTGCATCGCTAGATCGTTGGGCAAAAAGGGACGGTTTGGGACAGAAATTGGCTGATGCAACCGAATCATGGTCCGCTACCAACGATAAAACCTTCGTATTGAAACTGAAAAAGCCTTTTGCTTTCGTTTTAGATGCTTTGGGTAAACCATCCTCTAATGTTCCTTTTATCATGCCCGAGCGCATTGCAAAGACGGATGCTTTTACGAATATTACTGATCCAACTGGCTCCGGCCCCTTTAAGATGCTTAAAGATGAGTGGGTCCCTGGTAGCAAAGTGATTTATGTGAAGAATAAGGATTATGTTCCTCGTAAAGAGGCCCCATCTTGGGCTTCAGGCGGCAAAGTTGTAAAGGTGGATCGTGTTGAATGGCTCTACATTCCCGATTCTGCTACAGCAGCAAATGCCATTAGCAATGGTGAGGCAGATTGGTGGGAACAAATGCCGCCAGATTTAATACCTTTGCTTGCTAAAAATAAGAGTGTCAAAGTAGATAATATTGATCCACTAGGTTCAATGGGCATGATCCGTTTTAATTTNTTGCATGCACCATTTAACAACGAGAAGATGCGTCGTGCAGTGGCAATGGTTTTAAACCAGCAAGATTATGTCCTTGGCATTGCAGGTAATCCAAAAAATGGTAAACCTTGTGCCTCTTACTTTACATGCGATACACCTCTAGCAAGCACAGTAGGCTCGACATTATTAACTGGTAAGCGTGATTTTGACGCTGCTAAGGCACTTATTAAAGAATCTGGTTATAAAGGTGAAAAGATTGTCATCATTTCTGCAACGGACCAGCCAATTGTTCAGTCGCAATCCCTCTTAACGACTGAATTATTACGTAAACTCGGTTTAAATGTGGAATTACAGGCTGGCGATTGGGGCACATTAATCACGCGCCGCACTTCCAAGGAGCCAGTCGATAAGGGCGGTTGGTCAATATTCCATACATGGTTAGTCGGACCCGATCTTCTGAACCCAGCGGTGAATTTTGCAATTCGTGGTAACGGTGATAAAGCTTGGTTTGGTTGGCCTACAGACCCAAAACTGGAGTCCTTACGCGAAGCATTCTTTGAGGCTCCAAATGCTGCTGCAGCTAAAAAAGCAGCCGAGGCTGTTCAAGCCCGTGCCTTTGAGTTCTTGCCATACGTACCCACTGCGCAATTTATCTTGCCTACGGCGTATCGCACCAATCTCTCAGGCATCATCGTTGCACCAATGGCATTTTTATGGAACGTGGAGAAAAAATAGTTCTGCCACTTTCAATGTGATTGGAGTTAGTATTTGTTTTCTTACATAGTAAGACGTTTAGGCGCAACGGTGGTCGTAATGGCTGTCGTTGCGTTTATTGTTTTCTCATTGCTGTATTTAACGCCTGGTGATCCTGCTGCCGTAATCGCTGGCGATGTAGCAACTGATGATGACATCAAGCGTATACGGCAATCGCTCGGTCTAGATCAGCCCTTTATAGTTCGTTTTGGTACCTGGGTTTGGAGCCTTTTTCATGGAGATTTAGGTATTTCCATCTTTACCAATTTACCGGTGACAAAGTTAATTGCCCAAAGGGTAGAGCCGACCATATCCTTAACTATTTGCACATTAATTGTGGCAATTATTACTTCTGTACCATTAGGCGCAATTGCCGCTGCTCGCGCAGAAAGTAAAACAGACAGAGCGATTATGGGATTTTCGGTGCTCGGTTTTTCCTTGCCTGTATTTGTACTAGCCTATTTGTTAATCTTATTATTTTCGCTTCAATTACAAATTTTGCCAGTTCAGGGATACCGGCCTATTGCTGATGGTATATGGCCTTGGTTAAAGCATTTAATTCTTCCCAGTCTCGCACTTGGAACCGTCTATGCTGCCTTAATTACACGCATAACACGTGCCAGTGTTCTAGATGTCCTTGCACAAGATTATATTCGTACCGCTCAAGCTAAAGGGTTAGCAGAGCATAATATTCTGATTCATCACGCACTTAAGAATGCTGCCATCCCGATTATTACAATTATTGGTATTGGAATCGGGTTATTGATTTCAGGAGCAGTTGTAACCGAAACAGTATTTGCGATTCCTGGCATTGGGCGTTTAACAGTCGATGCTATTCTGCGGCGTGACTATCCTGTGATTCAAGGTGTCATTTTAATTTTCTCAGCAACATATGTAATTATTAATTTGCTAATTGACTTATCATATGTTTTTTTTGATCCGCGTATTCGTTATTAAGTTCTAATAGAAAAGTTCTAATTTGAATACACCATCACTTTTTTCAACAGGCTCTTACTTTTCTATTGCTAATTGGTGGTCTTTTGCCAGCGTTAGAATTCCTGCTCTATATAAACGTTACCCGTTTGCAGTTTTAGGAGCTTTTATTCTTATAGCGATGATTTTTATTGCTTTATTTGCACCTTTTTTGTGGACGGTGGATCCGCAGGCAGTAACACCTCTTAATCGATTAAAGCAACCCAGCAGTGAATTTTGGTTTGGAACTGACGCGCTTGGCCGTGATGTATATAGCCGTGTTATGTACGGGGCACGCGTGTCCTTAATAGTTGGAATTTCGGTTGCTTTATTAAGTACATTAATTGGGCTTGCGATTGGATTGATTACTGGATTTGTACGTGCAGTTGATGCAGTGGTAATGCGCATCATGGATGGACTAATGTCGATCCCTTCGATTTTGCTTGCGATTGCTCTAATGGCTCTTACAAAAGCTAGTATTGAGAATGTAATTATTGCGATTACCTTAGCAGAAATTCCAAGGGTAGTTCGTCTTGTACGAAGCTTAGTATTGACTTTACGTGAACAACCTTATGTAGAAGCTGCTACAGCATCAGGCACACCTTTATTGAAGACCTTGATTCGCCATATATTGCCTAATACTATGGCTCCCTTATTAGTACAGGCTACTTATATTTGTGCATCAGCGATGATCACAGAAGCGATTTTGTCTTTTATCGGAGCAGGTACCCCACCTAATATTCCAAGCTGGGGCAATATCATGGCCGAATCGCGTAGCCTCTTTCAAATTGCTGGCTATCTAATTTTATTCCCATCCATTTTTCTATCGATTACTGTTTTAGCAGTTAACTATTTAGGTGATGGCTTGCGGGATGCCTTAGATCCACGTTTATCCCGCAGAATGTAGACCATGAGCACTAATAATCAACATTCTGGTCAGGCTGTTCTGGAAGTTAATGATCTACGTACCTATTTTTATACCCGCGATGGGGTGGTCCGCTCAGTTGATGGGATGTCCTTTGCTGTGTGTCAAGGAGAGACATTAGCCATTGTCGGCGAATCGGGTTGTGGTAAAAGTGTGACCTCATTATCGATCCTGCGTTTAATTGCTTCTCCTCCGGGAAAAATCGTTTCTGGATCAATCAAGTTTCATGGAAAAGACCTTTTGCATTTATCTGACGATGAAATGCGTGATATTCGGGGCGATAAAATTTCCATGATTTTTCAAGAGCCGATGACCTCACTTAACCCTGTTTTAACTGTGGGCCAACAAATTGGCGAAGTTCTAGAGTTACACCGCGGGTGCAGTAGGGAACAGGCTCGTAGTCGAACGTTGGAGATGCTGAAGTTAGTTAATATTCCCGAGCCTGAGAACCGTATCGACAACTATCCTCATCAGCTTTCAGGCGGAATGCGACAGCGAATCATGATTGCGATGGCCTTAGCGTGCGACCCTGAAATTTTGATTGCAGATGAGCCAACAACCGCGCTGGATGTGACCATTCAGGCACAAATATTAAATTTAATTCGGGAGCTACGAGATCGTACGCGTGCAGCAATTATTTTAATTACCCATGATTTGGGAGTTGTTGCTGAGATGGCGCAACGAGTTGTGGTGATGTATGCGGGGCGCAAAGTTGAAGAAGCAGATGTGCTTGATCTTTTTGATAGACCCCTGCATCCATATACCTTAGGACTTCTCAATTCAATGCCACGTTTGGATGATGATTCACAAAAAAGACTAACAGAAATTCCGGGAATGGTACCCTCTTTGCGAACCGAGATTATTGGGTGTGCTTTTGCACCACGCTGTCCTTCTGCAAGCGCGCGCTGCCAAACCGATTCACCTACTTTGCAAGATATAGGAAATCGTCACTTAGTGGCTTGTTGGCATCCTAATGAAATCAAAACAATAAGTACAGCATGATAACTATGGATACAAAAAAATCAAAGACTTTATTAGAAGTAAAAGATCTTTGTAAGCATTACCCGATTCGGAAAGGCTTGTTTAGTCGTATANCTGGATATGTGTACGCAGTGGATGGAATTAGTTTTACTATTAACGAAGGTGAAACTCTTGGGTTGGTAGGAGAGAGTGGTTGTGGTAAGTCAACTGTTGGTCGGACGATCCTTAAATTGATTGAGCCAAGTCGTGGNGAGATCATTTGGCGTGGNGAGCGAATAGACGAGTTAAGTCGCTCACAAATGAGACCATACCGCCAACAAATACAGGCAGTTTTCCAAGATCCATATTCATCTCTTAATCCACGGATGCGTTCGGCAGATATTGTTTCTGAGCCTCTGCGGAATTTCGAGAGCCTTTCCAAGGCTCAAGGTCGAGAACGTGTATCTGCTTTATTTGAGCGTGTTGGGCTTCGTCCAGATCAAATGTTACGTTTCCCACACGAATTTTCTGGTGGTCAGCGTCAGCGTCTCGGTATTGCCAGAGCTTTATCTGTAAAGCCAAAGCTTATTATGTTGGATGAACCAGTCTCCGCACTAGATGTTTCCGTTCAGGCTCAAGTNATTAACCTCTTAGAGGATCTGCAGCGTGAATTTCAAGTCTCTTATTTATTTGTAGCTCATGATCTTGCTGTTGTAAAACATATTAGCCATCGGGTTGCTGTGATGTATTTGGGACGAATTGTGGAGTTGGCACCCACTAAACTACTCTTTTCAACGCCATCTCATCCTTACACGGAAGCCTTATTATCAGCCGTTCCTGTGCCCGATCCGAAGTATCAACGCAAACAAATTGTTTTGGGTGGCGATGTGCCAAGCCCAATTAACCGACCTAACGGCTGTCATTTTCATACACGCTGCCGTTACGCTCAAGAACGATGCAAAGTGGAGGAACCCATTCTAGAAGAAATTACACCAGGACACTCAGTCGCTTGCCATTTCAAGCTAAATAAATAAAGTCCAGATTGCCGTTGCAGCAAGTAAGCTAGCTAGGATTCGATTAAATATGAGTAGGCGCTTGCCGTGAAGTAACCAGTTTCGGACTAGCGAGCCAACTAGCGCATAACTAAAATTACTTGCAAAAGCAAAAAACATCACTACAAAGCAGGCGAGCGCCAATCGATCATATTGGTTAGTACTTATTTGACCTTCAGCATTAATAATCCAAGTACTAGTCACTGTTACAGCTAAAAGCCAAACCTTAATATTCAAAAATTGCAGAGCTACTCCTTTACCAAAAGTGATCTGTAGCTTAGAAGAATCAATAGTTTTTAATTGATGATGGCGACTCAATAAATAAGCAAGCCAAAGTAAATAAGCACATCCTGCTATTTGAATAAACCAGCGCACAATTGGTAGTTGAATAACAAGTGTGCCAATTCCAAGACCGGTAATCAGAAGAATGAGCAACCACCCAAGTGGAACTGCCAGAGTAAAAGGAATGACTTTGCGTAAACCTTCATTGCTTGCAATTGCTGTTGTAAGCATTGTATTTGGCCCGGGAGAGAAAGTCATTGCAGCACAAAATACAAGTAAGGCAATCAGCTCGCGCAAACTCATAATTTCATACATGACTCACCTCGGAATTAGCCAGGCAATGCATCAAGCGGAAAGATTGGGCGACGAACTTTTTGGAAATCAAATCGGGAATAGTTTGAACTAGTAGGTCCACCCTGATCGGAATCGCATTCAATCAAACCTTTGCACAGAGGAGTAAATACAGGGCGACAATACATACGTGATTTTAAAAGAACAAATGATTTATTCTCAATCTCAATACCGAGTTCGAGCATTACGCCTAGATCGTAAGGCTCCACACGCTCTGAGCTAATTACAATTTGTGCCTGTTGGGTCTCAAACAACACGCTAGGACCCATCCGCAAGATAGACCCAGTGAAGATTGGGCCGCTAACTAGGATGTCACCCGAATGGATTGTTTTTACAACTCCTTCTAAGATAAGAGGTTTTTTGGGTTTACCTTGATATGTCCAGCCAGAGCGGTTTCCTAATGCAATAGTGCATTTTTTTTCTAGACCAATCTTTAGTAATTGATTAACTGTAATTGGATCAGCAATGGGTCCTGCTGCTAGATTATTGAGGCCTGTCGCTAAAGCGAGTTCTAATATATCCGTGGTATCACAGGTGCCCCCTGACATCACATTATCACTATGGTCTAACAGCAGAACAGGCCCCGATCCTGATTTTTGCTGGAGATGAATAGCATCATCTAAGCTAGTTTGGGATGGGGCACTGGTATAAATAAAATCGTCTGCAAGATCCATAATTTGTTGAGCCAGTTTCTCAGCATATTTTTCTGCAATTATTTTGGAATTAGGATGACGTTCGTCACTAATTACAATTACTGACATTCCAGCATCATAAAAATCAGCCAAACTAAAACCTGCCAAAATGGAGGTACCTAATATTCCCTTTTCATTTTCTATCGCAAGAGCTTGTTTCACTACTTGTTGCATTGCACCCTCATTTGTATTGCTGCGTAGAGTATGAGATAGGATCGGTAACTGTCGGTAAGTCATGTAGGGTTGAAGCTCTTTTCTTANCATTGCCAGCACTAAGCGTGCAACATGCTCCCCAGTTTCGTACATATCAATATGTGGATAGGTTTTAAAACTAAGCATTACATCGCAGTTAGCAATCATCCTTGGGGTCAAGTTCGCATGCAAATCAAGTGCAACTCCAATGGTNGTATGAGGTGCAATCTTCCGAATACGCTCAAGCAATGAACCCTCACCATCCTCTGTGCCACTAGCTACCATTGCTCCATGTAAATCGAGCAAAACTGCGTCACACCCTGCTGCAACAGCTAAACAAATGGCATCACATACTGTTTGATAAGCAATTGCATCTACTGTTGCACTTGGGTTGGCATAAGCAGTTACAGGCGTTTGAATAGTGGCTCCAATCGATTTAGCTGCATCAATGAAGGCGCCCATCGCCGTTCGGGCTCCCGTTTGATTTATTAAGGCATCAGCTCCCCATTGCGGGTAGAAGGATTCCAATGGAGTTGTAATAGGAGAAAAGGTATTGGTTTCATGTTGAAACCGAGCGATTACAAAACGTAAACTCATAAAATGGGTTTTGCAAAACGAAGCATACTGTGCAAAAGAACATTGGCACCGGCCTCCAAATGAACTTTTTTAGCATCCTCAATTTCATTATGGCTAATGCCATCCTTGCAGGGAATGAAAATCATGCCAGTGGGCGCTAAGCGTGCCATGTAAATAGCATCATGGCCAGCGCCTGAAACAACATCCATTTGGGAATAGCCTAGTCCCTTAGAAANCTCTCGAATTGCTTTAATGCAAGCGTCATTAAAGTTGCAGGGTGGGAAATAAGAGACCTCTTCTAGAGTAATAGTCATGGCGTGCGTGGCACTCAAAGAATCAATTTTCTTTTGGAGGNCAGCACTCATTTGGGACAGCACCGTGGCATCGGGNTGGCGTAGGTCAACTGAAAACTGAACGCGTCCTGGAATTACGTTACGACTATTGGGAAAAACTTGGACCATGCCAACAGTTCCTCGACCATGAGGCGCATGGTTTTTGGCTAAAGTCACGACATATTGNATAAGATGGCTTGCAACTTGCAAAGCATCCTGCCGAATTTCCATTGGGGTTGGACCAGCGTGGGCTTCAAAACCATGAACCACACAATCAAACCAGCGCAAACCCATTACTGCTGGCACAACACCAATTGTGATGTCGTGATGTTCTAGTACTGGGCCTTGCTCAATATGCGCCTCAAAGTAAGCGCCACAAGGGTGCTCACCAATTTTATCTTTACCTAANAAACCAATTCGTTCTAATTCGTCACGAACGGTTTTACCCGCTTGATCAGTCCGACTATAAGCATGCTCAAGTGAAAAGGCTCCAGCAAAAACACCTGAGCCCATCATCACTGGAGTAAAGCGTGACCCCTCTTCATTGGTCCAAAAGACAATTTCAATGGGCGCCTCTGTTTCAATACCATGTTCATTTAAGGTGGCGATCACTTCCAAACCCGCCAATACTCCATAGTTGCCATCGTATTTGCCACCAGTGGGTTGCGTATCAATATGACTTCCTGTCATGACAGGGGGTAAGTGAGCGCTGCGTCCAGCACGACGCATAAAGGTATTGCCAATTTGATCAACGCTTACTGAAAGACCTAAGGATTTTGCTTTATTGATGACCCAGTGGCGACCCTGTTGATCCATATCTGTAAGTGCTAAGCGACAAACGCCGCCTTTTTGAGTGGCACCAATTTTTGCTAGTTCTAACAAAGAAGCTTGAAGACGCTCGGCATTGATGCGTAACTGCGTTTGTAAGTCAAGTTGTACCACGAACTAGTATGCCTTTTTAACTACTTTCGAGAAGATTTCAACTAAGGATTGAACCTCCTCTGAACTGGCTACAAATGGTGGACCCATCGCAATCGTATCANTCGTAATTCTTACTAAAATGCCATGTTCGATACAACTTTCAAGTATTTGCATTCCACGAAGACCGGGTTTGCCTGCAATTGGCTCAAGATCAAAGGCTGCTGAAACACCGCAATTCCGAATATCAATAATTCCAGGAATCCCTTTAAGCGAGTGGACTGCATCCCCCAGCACTTGATCGAGGACTTTGGTGCGTGCCATGATATCGTCGGTTTCAAAAATATCAAGACATGCATGGGCTGCGGCAGTGGCCAGTGGATGGCCAGAGTAGGTATATCCATGGAAAAATTCAATGAGTTGCTCTTGACCACCGATTCCGGTGATGGTTTCGTAGATATCATCGCGCACAATGACCCCACCCATGGGGATCACTCCGTTTGTGATTGCTTTGGCAAAGGTGATCATATCGGGCTTAACGCCAAAGCGATCGGCTCCAAAGTTGGCAGCAAGTCGACCAAAGCCGGTTATGACCTCATCAAAAATTAGTAAGATACCGTGTTTTGTACAAATTTCCCGAATCTTTTCTAGGTAGCCAAGTGGTGGGACAATAACACCGGTCGACCCTTGCACGGGTTCTAAGATGACAGCTGCAATATTGCTAGCGTCATGTAATAGGACNATGCGTTCTAAATCATCGGCTAAATGAGCCCCCCAAGTAGGTTGACCTCGGGAGAAGGCCATTTGGGATAGGTTAAGTGTATGCGGTAAATGATCAACCCCAGGCATCATGATTGCGCCAAACATTTTCCGATTTGTTGGAATTCCACCTACCGAAATTCCTCCCACACATCCACCATGATAGGCGCGCTCACGACCGATCATACGAGTGCGACTTGCCTCACCTTTGGCGCGATGATATGCCAGTGCCATCTTTAGAGCCGTGTCCACAGCTTCAGANCCTGAATTCACAAAAAATACTTTTCCTAGACCATTTGGCGCGTATTGTGCAATTCGATTAGCGAGCCGGAACGTTTCTTTNCTAGCCATCTGAAAGGCAGGAACATAATCCATCGTGTGGTATTGACGTTGGATAGCCTCAATAATCCGCGGATCACCATGACCGAGCGGGGACGTCCATAGTCCTGAGGCACCATCTAGTAATTTACGACCATGATCATCGGTGTAATAAACCCCTTTAGCGCTAACCATAATTTTTGGGTTTTTCCGAAAGTATCTATTTGGGGTATATGGCATCCAGTAGGCCTGCATATCAACTTCATCTTGCATAGCAGTCACTTCTTTAAATTGCGTTGTTTCGACTTTCATAGCATTCCTTTGGAAGAATTAGTTTGATTGCCAATCATTAATTAAATGCTCAAATAAAGTAGTTGCCTCGCTAATTTTTTGTACATAGCAAAATTCATCAGTTTGGTGCGCCATTTCAGGCTGCCCAGGTCCAAGAANAACCGTAGGCGGATCACCAATGACCGTCTTGAGTGCAGAGGCATCGCTAAAGAAGGCCACTGTTTTCTCAGTTGGCATTACGCCATTAATTTCATTGCACCTTGCATATACATGCTGGATCCATGGATCACTAGAGGGTGTAAAAAAACCTTGTACATCAATAATAGGTTCAAGAGTAATTTGTGGGCCAAGAACTTTACACAAACAGCCAAATAGATGTTGATGACTTTGACCTGGAATCGAGCGAATATCGAGTGTCATTTCGGCAGCATCTGGTACGGAATTAATATTGATCCCTGCTTTAGCAGTCCCGATATTCAGAGTCGCTTGACCCATTAAGGGNTGGGGCGGATTATCAAACTGGAATTTTTCCAGCTCTAAGGCGCCCCGAGCAATTTTGTAGAATGCATTTTCACCACGTTCAGGCATTGAGCCATGTGCTGTAATACCACTTGCTTTGGCCCGCAACCAATAGGCACCTTTGTGACCAATTAAGGGTTCATTGGCGGTTGGCTCTGCAACTACAAAGCACCCGGCAGTTCCAATATAGTCAATTACTTCTTTTTGTGCGATAAGATGAAAAGCGCCTTCACAACCCGTTTCTTCCCCTGCCGTAATAATGAGACTAATGCCATGACCCGCTTTGGCCTGTGAGGCAGTCTTCATGGCGGCTACGACCATGGAGGCAACACCACTTTTCATATCGCTTGAACCGCGACCATAGAGTTTCCCGTCATGGATTNGGGCTGAGAAAGGGTCATATTGCCAAGAGCGACCTCCTAGTGGAACAACGTCAACGTGACCGGTAAAACAAATGTTGGGCCCACCCCGTTCTCCCACGATGCGGGCAATTAAGCTTCTGCGACGAGGGGCAAAATCAACTGACTTACATTCGAAGCCTGCGCTCAAAAGAAGTTCTTCTAAAAAGCCACAAATTTCATCCTCATTTCCAGGGGGATTAATCGTATTAAAACGGATTAAATCTTGCGTAAGTGCAACGGGATTAGGAATTTTGATAGACATTTTTTTAGGCAAAAGTAATGGTTAAGTATAGGTCAGACCCACCTAAATTAGCCATATTAAGCGGGAGTAGCCACTGAAAATATTAACTGTAATAATGTACAGTATTCTTTGTGTTTTTACCTAGATAGTCTATAAAATCAAGTCCTATTCCATTATCCAAAAGGATTGTGGAAATGCCCCCTACAAATTCGAAGCGCTCAGCCACTTTCTTACAGAGTGCGGTAGGCGTTTAACGCATTCAAAAGATCCTGCTTCTTGTCGGACTTACTTTCTTTAATTGAACTCGCAGTATTTTTGTAAGAAAGAATGCCAGCGCGCCTCTATACGGTTGTTATGTAGGCTCACAGGTTGGTCATCGGACGATGACTTTAATACGGGAAATGGTCTGAGTTCCGCACGCGTTGGATGATAAGGAAGTTGGATTAGCGAAGGACGAGCCAAACCCTCGGCACTGATAGTTATTGGGTATGGCTGCTTCGTTCCCGACCTGACCAGGTTGCCAAGCCACCATGCGAGGAGGCCCGTCCATCATTATTGTAGCTCTTGCTAGAATTGCACTATGACTGCACTTGCACTAGCTCGTAAATGGCGCCCTAAAACCTTCTCTGAACTGCTTGGGCAAGATCATGTTGTCAAAGCCTTGACCCATGCCTTGGATCAAGGACGACTGCATCATGCTTGGTTGTTTACAGGTACCCGAGGAGTTGGAAAGACTACGATTGCCCGCATTATGGCTAAAGCGCTTAATTGCACCGGTGCGGATGGCCATGGACAGATGACCTCAGCACCCTGTGGCAAATGCCAAGCCTGTACCGAAATTGATGCTGGACGTTTTGTGGATTACATTGAGATGGATGCTGCCAGCAATCGTGGTGTTGATGAGATGGTTGCTTTGCTGGAGAAAGCTGCTTATGCTCCAAGCAGCGCGCGCTTTAAGGTCTACATGATCGACGAGGTCCATATGCTGACCTCGCATGCATTTAATTCCATGCTGAAAACTCTAGAAGAGCCTCCTCCCCATGTGAAGTTTATTCTTGCGACCACCGATCCCCAAAAAATACCAGTTACGGTTTTATCTCGCTGTTTACAGTTCAATCTCAAGCAGATGCCCGTGCCCGTGATCGTGGAGCACTTACAGGCCGTTCTTCAATCGGAGTCAGTCAGCACAGAGACCAATGCATTACGCATCATTGCTAAGGCAGCACAAGGATCCATGCGAGATGCTTTATCGCTCACTGATCAGGCGATTGCTTATGCGGCAGGCCCAGTAACTGAGGCAGCAGTGCGGACCATGCTGGGCACGATTGATGATGCTTACCTTATAAAGATGTTAGATGCATTGCAAGCAAAAGATGGTAAGACCCTAACCGATATTGCAGAAGAGATGGGATTGAGTAGCATGTCTTTCTCTCTTGCATTACAAGATTTAGCTAGTCTGTTGCATAAGATTGCCACTGCACAAATTGTGCCTAACTCAATACTGGATGATTGGCCCGAAGCGAATGAGATTCGTCGTTTAGCCAAGCTATTTACCCCCGAAGAAACCCAGCTTTATTATCAAATTGCAATAACCAGTCGTGCTGATCTGACATTAGCCCCTGATGAGCAGGCTGGGTTTGCGATGGCGCTCTTGCGCATGTTAGCCTTTAAACCAGGAGGCAGTGGAGCGGTAGGTACCAGTCCCGCCAACCCCTCATCCAAGGCAGCGACCCCTAG
>JGI25912J50252_10000182_pt1 | contig 18806 bp, 33 predicted proteins | sample LauGreSBDMM110DD_2_FD_50252 | JGI IMG/M metagenome (IMG submission 50252)
GGCAAGGCTGGCGAGATCCTAAGAACATATCAGTTCAACGGGATCTTCCCACAAGTCATCGCTCCGATTGATCTTGCTTGGGCAGATACAGATGTGATCGAAGAATTCCAAGTACAATTCCAGTATGATACATTCCAAGTATTACCAGGCACTACTGGAAATGCTGGTGGTTCGTAAAAATTAAGGATTGAGAGCCGTTATAAATATAACATGTAGCGGCTCTCATTCTTAAGGAAAAACATTATTATGCAGTTATTTGGATTTAGCATCACCAGAAAAGATGAAGAACCAGTCGAATCTTTTGCCCCAGAGGTAAAAGATGATGGCGCGATGGTCGTTGCTGCAGGTGGCGCATATGGCACCTATATTGACCTTGANGGCACAGCAAGGACAGAAGCAGAGCTAGTCTCCAAATACAGAGAAATCTCCTTACAACCTGAANTAGAGATGGCGATTGACGATATCGTCAATGAAGCTATCGATACTGATGCTGATAACATCGTAGAGATNAATCTCGATAAAGTCAATTATTCGGATCCCGTAAAAGATAAGATCCGTGAAGAATTCACTAATATATTGACCCTCTTCAATTTTAATTTTGAATCTTATGAATTATTCAAGAGATGGTATGTCGATGGTAGGATGTACTATCATGTGATCATCGATGAAGAGAATCCTAGATCAGGTATCAAAGAACTCCGTTACGTCGATCCGAGAAAGATCCGTAAGATCCGTGAGATCAAGAGGAAATCAAAAGGCGGGATCACTGTCACGAATACTCAGAGAGAGTATTATGTATATAATGACAGGAGCTTCCTCCCTGCAGGCGGCAATGCAGGCCTTCCGATGGACACATCTGCGACAGGCGGTGTTAGGATAGCAATCGATGCAATCCTTCATGTCACGTCAGGATTGATGGACAAGAACAATGCGCTAGTATATTCATATATCCAAAAAGCGATCAAACCCCTCAATCAATTAAGAACATTAGAAGATGCGACTGTCATCTATCGTATCTCCCGCGCTCCTGAGCGCCGTATATTCTATATCGATGTGGGCAATCTCCCCAAGGTCAAAGCAGAACAGTATCTCCGTGACATGATGATCAAGCATAAGAATCGTCTCGTGTATGATGCATCTACGGGTGAGGTTCGTGATGATCGTAAGTATATGACCATGCTTGAAGATTATTGGTTGCCGAGAAGAGAAGGCAACCGGGGCACAGAGATCACGACTCTTCCTGCAGGTCAGAACCTCGGTGAGCTTTCGGATGTCACTTACTTCCAACGTAAGTTGTATCAGGCATTGAATGTTCCTATCTCAAGATTAGAACCATCTTCAGCAGGATTCAACCTGGGTCGCTCTGCAGAAATCTCTAGGGATGAAGTAAAGTTCACGAAGTTTGTGGGAAGATTGCGTAAGCGCTTCTCACAACTGTTTGCTAAGGCATTAGAAAAACAATTGATCCTCAAAGGCATCGTATCAGAATCTGATTGGCCTGAGATCCAAAATGCTATATCGTTTGACTTCACAATCGATAATCACTTCGAAGAATTCAAAGAAGCAGAAGTTCTCCAGAATAGGATTCAGCTTTTACAACAAGCAGAACCATACATCGGTAGGTTCTTTTCTGATCTCTGGGTGAGGAAGAACATCCTCAAGCAAACAGATGATGATATCAAACAGATGATGGGGGAGATGCAGGAAGAAGGTTCTGATGTCGCACAGCAAGAGCAACAACCTGAAGGACCTGCACCTAAACCTGTCTCAACCATAAAAACAAAACCTAATCTTGCAATCGGAACATCAAGATAATATAAATATAACATAATTATTGGAGGAAACATGAGCAACGTAGAAAATATTTTAGCATATGCGTGGGATAAGAATGCAGCTGATCTGAAGTCGGCAGTTGCTGCAGAGATGGGATCAAGGGTCTCAGCTCATATTAATAATATGTATGCTGACGTTGCTGCTAGTGTTTTTGGAAATACATCAGCTAATGAGGATGACTCTTCATTAGAAACAGCAGCAGATTCATACGAAGGTGCCGAAAATGAAGAAATTTAAGAATCTCATCAGCGAGATCCAACAACCGCTATCACAGGGCGAGAAGAATTTCAAGGATATGCACGGGGACCTTCCTGCTGCTATAGAAAAAGCAAAGAAACTCGTTCCTGGCATCACAGACCAACCCAACGTTTTCAATGGTATAGAAAAAACAAACAGCATTANGACTGGAATTGATAAGAATATCAGTGACTATGATAAGGGTCTCAAGGTAAATGAAGCGACCCTAAACGGTATCGATCCTAAGGATCTTGTGAATAAATATCGTAAAAATGAAGAAAATAATGATCATTCAGAGAACGTCAAGCTGTTAGCAAAACATTTCGGAACAGAAGCTGATTACAAAAAAGCTGAACGCATCCATAAAGAACACATGAAGATCGGACACCTTCCTAAGGACCTCGGTAAACAGAGAGATGCACTCCATAAGAAACTCAGGGACAGAGCGGAGCGTTATTTTAATATGGTAAAAAAAGAGACTAATGAAGCTCTTAATCGTAATGTATATGATGTAATGGATAATCAAAAAATGATTGATAAAGGTTATGTAAGAAATTATTCATCAGTTTTGCCGAGTTGGAAGAAAAAGACTCCTAATACACCTACTACACCTACTACACCTGCTAAAAAAGAGACCAATGAAGAAGCAGATCAAATTGATGAGCTTAAACATAGCGGGCCTGTCTTAAATAACTACCTATCAAAGACAAACCCAGACCGCAACACACCTGAAGAAAATAAGAAGCGTGCAGCTGGTCGTGGATTGGCTCTTGGTAAGAAGTGGGGCAAGGCTCTGGGCATTAATGAACCTAAAGTATCTGCTACTAATGAAGAAATTGATTTAGAAGAAGCAAATCTGGAAAAGATCGACACACCGACGCTTCAGGCCCTGACACAGCTCCATACGCACTATGGTCAAAAAGATCCGAGAGCAAAAGCATCCGCAGAACGTGGCAGAGCAGAATTGAAAAGACGTGAAGATAATTTAAATGCTACTAAAAAAACTTTTCCTAATGTAACACATACTACAAAGTCTGGTCATCCGGACTGGGAAAAACATGGTATTAAGGATATGCCAACAGTTAAAGAAACTAAGCTAGTCAGTGAAGCACGTGCTGGCACACAAGTTAATGCTCTGAGTACTGCTCGTAAATTTCAAGATAGTCAGGCACCTGCCAGAATCTCTGCTATGCTAGCTGCAGAAAAGGCTAGACTAGCTGCAGAAAAGGCTAAAAAAGCTTCACAAGACCTAGATGTTCCTCCAAAGGATCATAAGCAAGCATACTCAGATATGCGTGATAAAATGGGTATGAATGACAAGGCAACGACGAGAAATATCATCGGCGAGAAGACTCTCACACCTGCAGAAATAGAGAAGCGTGAAGAGATTGCTAAGTCGATGGAACGTGATAATCCTGGCATGCCGATGGATAAGAAGATGGCGATTGCGACAGCAGCAGCAAAGAGAGTTGCAGAAGGAAAAGATACTTTTGCAAAAGATAATAAAGAGCGCCTTTCAAAAAAATATAGGAATAAGAATCAAGAAACTGAAAATGAGCGTACTGCAGAAGTAAAGACGATGGTAACCCATGACTGCGCCAAGCATATTGCTCATGAAGAATGGGGTTTTGGAACTTGTATTCCTGGCGAACATACTATCGTTGAAACATCACAAGGAGAAGGCTATGTGACTCATTATGATATCATGTTCGAACATGGTATTGAGTATGATGTCCCCGCCGAAGATATCAAAGTCATTATGTCTGAAACTCATGGACATGCTCCTCGTAAAACCATGCAAGAAGAAGCAGAGATGGATTACGAAGGCGAGATGGCAAGATCAGAACTCAATGCTATCTGTGACAAGTCACGCAAGTTAGCAGATATGATGTCTGATGACATGCAGTTGGAAGCATGGTTGCAGTCAAAGATCACAAAAGCAAAGTATATGATCGATTCTGTGTATGATTACTTGATGTATTCAGATAAGCAATCAGGCATGAAATCACCTATGCCTTCTGCAGATGCATCTTCGTATGCACAGACACCTGCGATGGCTGCTAATTATTCATCATTCCTCAACAAGATGGCTGAAGAAAAGATCCTCTCTGCGAAGCAAAAAGTGATTGCAGCTCTTGCTGGTGATCCTGAAGAAATTGACGCAGATGATTTTAAAAAATTACGTTCAAGTAAAAAAGGATCTGATACAGAAGAGACAACTGCACATCGTAAAAAGATCATCTCTAAGACTGTAGAAGAAGCTGTAGATGACGAAGAAAAAGCAGACAAGCAAATTACTAAAAACAACATGGTCTTGACGTTACTTAAAGCACATTCAGCTTTAAGCGGTACAGTCGACATGACCCATCCTGTAAAGTTTGATGATGGGAAGCATGAATTAGATCTTAAGACAATAAGAAGAGCTCTTGATGTTCATAGAGATGCAAAGACTGCAGCTGAAAAAGAAAAGATCCAGAATGCATTCAAGACTCATGCTGGTCTTCAGGGTGCCCTTAAAGGCAAATTTGATGCATCAAAGCCTAAAGTATCACTTGGCGGATCTATACGAGTTGGCGGCATTAAGCCTATTAAAGAATATGCAGATCCTGTCACGGGTGAAGCGGATCCTTTCACAGGTAAGGTTGAAAGAAAGATGGTATTGTCTAAAGATAAAAACGGAAGGCCATTCTGGTTGATGTCTTCTCCCGGAGAAATTGGTATAGGTAAAAAATCAGCAGCAATCAAAGATACATCTGTGTCTGAAGAAACCATGTTAAATAATCTATATCATACCCTATCAGAAGATAATAAAGCTACATTCATGGAAAAGCTAAGAACAGAAGATGGGTTATCAGAGCTTCTTCAATTTGCAGAAGAACAGGGATTATAATAGATGGCCGGTATCATTAAACCATTAGGAAATTCTGTTTCTTGCAATAGCACTAATACTAGCACATTCAACAATGCAAAACTTGTAAGGTTGACATGTTGTACTGCAACAACAACTGGTCACACTATCACAAGCAAAACACCTGCAACATTCAATTCTAATACAAGCGTTGATTCTACAGAAGATTTTATAACACTAACAGTACCTCATTATTTTTCTGATGGTGATGCTGTATTGTATACAACAAACACAGGCAACACTGCACTTACAGGTATTACTAACAATACAACTTACTACATTACTTCTTCAAATACAACAGGTGTAAAGTTAGCATCTAATACTCTTAATGCTGCTGCAGGTGTTGCAAATAATATTACTAAATCAGTCACAGAATCAGGTCACAACCTAACAAGAACAAACTATACTATTTTTATCACAGGCGGACAGTCATTGATTCTTGTTAAAAATCCTATTGATGTTCTCACATCAAGCGATACCGGTACTGACCAATTGTTAGGTACTGCAATAGCGTATAGGGATTAAGACATGACAGATTTTGTAACAGTAAAGCCTTTATCTTCTATCATCACACCAAATACTACTGTGACTTCGACTTTTGGTGGAAACAAGTTAATTAAATTAACTTTTTCTCAAACTACTTCTAATTATGCAGTGATTACTTGTAAGTATGCTAACAATGATACTAAATGGACTATAGCAATAACTGGCGGACAAGATATTGTTTTAGAAAAAGACCCTACAGATCAAATTACTACAAACGCAAGTGATACTTCAGTATCTGGTGTAGCAATCGCTTATAGGAACTAACAAAATGAAACTCATCACAGAAGTAACAGAACAAGTCAAGTACATCACAGAAGAAGGTTCCGAAGGCGGCAAGAGCCTCTATATCGTGGGTCCTTTTCTTCAGGGTAATGTGACTAATCGTAATAAGAGATATTACGACACAAGCATATTAGAAAAAGAAGTCAACAGATACGTCAAAGAAAACGTTGACAAAGGCAGAGCATACGGCGAATTGGGTCATCCATCAGGTCCTTCTATAAATCTAGAAAGAGTCTGCATGATGATCAAATCTCTCCATAGAGAAGGTGATAGTTTTATCGGAAAAGCAAAGATCACTGATACTCCATACGGAAATATCGTCCGGAGCTTGATCGCCGAAGGTGCAATATTGGGTGTATCTTCTAGAGGTATGGGTTCATTAGTAGAAAAAAGCGGTGTCAATCATGTACAGGATGATTTTTATCTCGCTACAGCAGCAGATGTCGTAGCAGATCCATCAGCGCCGGACGCATTTGTCAACGGTGTGATGGAAGGTGTGGAATGGGTATGGAATAACGGCGTTCTCAAAGCGAAAGAATTAGAGAGCGCTAAGAAACATATCGATGAGGCTGCTCGTAAAGTTTCTAAGAAAGAACTTGAAGAAGCAAAGATTAGAGTATTCAACCATTTTCTTTCAAATATATAATTTTATAAATATTTAAAATAAATCAAGGAGTATCATAATGTCTGAACACGATTTAAACCAAAACGAAGAAGCTGATGCAGCATCAAATATGGCTACCATCGCTTCAAAGCCAACCGGAATTTCACGTTCCGACTTGATCGCAAAGATGGTCGCTTATGCATCATCTTTAGACAAGGAAACACTAGCACAAGCAGCAGAGACTATCGGAATGTCACCAGATGACATCTACAATAATAATGCACACCTTGCTACTGGCGATAATTCTGCAAAGAATAAATCTTCTATCAATTCTTCTAATGCTGCGGCGGCTATGCCAATGACTTCAGTAAAAGAAGACCTTGCATTGATTTTTGGAGACTCAACTGATCTTTCAGAAGACTTTAAACTCAAGATTAATACGCTCTTCGAAGCAGCAGTTTCAACAAGAGTTTCTATCGAAACAACAAAGCTAGAAGAATCTTTTGAAGAAGCCGCTTCAGAACTTCAGACCCAATTCGAAACAGATCTAGAAGAATCCGTAGAAAAGATTCAAAGTGAAATGTTAGAAAACGTAGATAATTATATTAACTACGCAGTAGCAGAATGGATCTCAGAAAATAAGCTCGCAATTGAGTCTGGCATCAGAACAGAAATTGCTGAATCTTTCATGCTAAACCTTAAAAATGTTTTTGAAGAACATTATATCGATATTCCAGAAGACAAAGTAGACGTTGTAGAATCAATGGCAGCTGAACTCGAAGAGATGAAGTCACGCCTCAATGAGACTACAGAGAGAAATATTGAGCTTTCCAAGGTTGTAAACCAGAAGGAAGTCGAAGATATCACTACTACTTTTGCTGAAGGAATGACTGACACTCAGAAAGANAAGTTCGTCAAGTTGACCGAATCTATCAACTATTCTGATTCAGCTGAATTTCGTAAGAAAGTTTTAATCATCAAAGAAACATACTTCCCTACAAAGAGCGAAGTAAAGGTTACTGAGGATCAACTTCTTAGCGAGAGCGTAGAAGAACCTGAAAAGGCTCCTTACGTTGACCCATCGATGAATAACTATGTTGCTTCAATTTCTAGAACTCTTAAAAAGTAATCTATTATAAATAAAATTACATAAACTCTAAAAGGAGATACAAATGATCGGTTTTAATGAAGAATTAATCTCAAAGTGGAAGCCAGTTCTTGAGCATGGTGATCTTCCAAGAATCACTGATGCACATCGTCGTAATGTGACTGCTACTCTACTTGAGAACACAGAAAAGGCAATCAGAGAAGCTGGCGGCGGTTTTGGCCAACAATCACTTCTCGAAGTTGCAACCAACTCAGTTGGCGCATCAGGTTACACTGGGAATGGCGGATCAGGCGTTGCTGGTTATGATCCAATCCTAATCTCACTCATTCGCCGTGCAATGCCTAATCTTGTTGCTTATGATGTCTGCGGCGTTCAGCCAATGACTGGTCCAACAGGACTAATCTTTGCAATGAGAGCTAACTACGCTAACTCATCTGCTAAAGGCACTGAAGCATTCTACGACGAAGCAAATACAATGAAGTCCACTGATCAGTTCGCTGGTGTTGGTGTAGCTACAATCGGCGGCAATAACGTTGGTACAACTCCAGCTCCTACTGCTGCTGCTTACAACTTCAAGGGCGGTATGGGAACTGACGTTTCTGAAGCACTTGGTGTTTCAGCTGAGTCCTTCCCAGAAATGGCCTTCTCAATCGATAAGGTTACTGTTTCTGCTAAGTCTCGTGCGCTAAAGGCAGAATACACGATGGAACTTGCTCAGGATCTTAAGGCTGTTCACGGTCTAGATGCTGAAACAGAACTTGCTAACATCCTACAGACTGAAATCCTTGCAGAAATCAATCGTGAAGTTGTTCGTACAATTAACCTTTCAGCCGTTGCTGGTGCTGCTGCTGGTGCGACGACTACTGCCGGTACTTTCGACCTTGACACTGACTCAAACGGTCGTTGGTCAGTTGAAAAGTTCAAGGGTCTTATGTTCCACCTTGAAAGAGAAGCTAACCAAGTTGCTAAGGACACTCGTCGTGGTAAGGCAAATATCGTAATCTGTTCTTCAGACGTTGCATCTGCTCTTCAGATGGCTGGCGTACTTGATTACACACCTGCTCTTAACTCAAACAACATGCAAGTTGATGATACTGGCAATACATTCGCCGGTGTCCTAAACGGCCGCTTCCGTGTATACATCGATCCATATACCACAGGCAACTATATGACTGTTGGTTATAAGGGTGCTAACGCATTCGACGCTGGTATCTTCTACTGCCCATACGTTCCTCTACAGATGGTTCGTGCGGTTGGCCAAGATACATTCCAGCCAAAGATTGGATTCAAGACACGTTACGGAATGGTCGCAAACCCATTCGCTCGTAGCGTTCAAGGAACTCCAAACGTTTCTGACGGTACAATTACTGTTGGTACAAACGCTTACTATCGTAGAGTTCTTATCACAAACATCATGTAATAAGAAGCAAGGTCAACTTGTTCATACTAAAAAAGGGGGCCGAAGCCCCCTTTTCTTTTATCCATTTCCCTTACTGGAGTATTCATGTACTCGCTTAGGTGATTTGATCATCTGCTTGATCTCTTCCATGTGCTTTAATTGAATATAATGAAGGAAGACATACATCTTATCTGATGTGCTCCAATCCTTTGTATTCTCAATAAAATGATCTGGAACTAATTGTTTAAGATTTTCTACATATTCTTCTGTTGTCATTTTGTATCCTTGTAAAGCCATTGATAAAAACGATCAGCAAGGGCCATCACGTCACTGCTTTGAATAACGTCACCTGTCATGCTACTATTTTTATCGCTAATGAGATCATTAACATGCTTGGACCATTCAATTGACTTGTCCAGAGCCCATTGCTTATTCCAAAGGCGTTCTTCACGTTCCTTACGAGCAGTTTCCATATCATTTTCCGTCATTGTGTCACTACCTTCTTCCATTGTTTATCTTTTGGCCTAATCCAAAGTTCACCGTCCTCACCTACCGCCATCGATACCTGCTTATTGGGGTCACTGCTGCCTGTAAAAATTGAAATAGGGCTGTTTTCGTAATAAGGGCCGTTGATCTTCTCGCTCTTCTTAGTAGTACCCATGAGAGTCAGGCTTATTACATGATCTGGTGGTGCCTGAGAAGCAGCTGCTGTTCTCACACCCTCAGTAATTAGAGCTGCTGGTGCAAGAGGTAGAAATGCAAAAAATTTACGTCTGTTCATTTGTGTATCCTTTTTTAAGGCCAGTAATGTTTGCCTAATATAACGATGTTATAACGATAACCTTTATTTGCCTCAATGTACTTTTTATTTCCGAACTTGCTTATACGAAGAACTTTTGTAATTCTAAAACACCAACCTTTCGGATCAACATTATATAATCTCCAATAATAAAAAGGACCAATATATGTCATTCTATAATGATTTTTTAAGCAATTAACAGCCCACCAGATCCGCAATTTTAGGCATGTGGTTAGAAACAAGATCAGCAAATTTAGGTATAGGCGAGAGAAATATTTCATTCATAATACTCAAAGTCATGATGTTCACACCAAGGAGTATGAACATGCTCAGTTGATAATGTAAATGCCAATGCAACGATCAGCATTAACGGCGAAAGAAAAACTCCTAATAATCTCATGCTCATAGCTTTACGATCTCCAATCTATCTTTGTTAACTTTCATATTAACGAACCTATCTGTCTCGTACATACCCGATCTCAGGTAATCACGGCCGCCATCGATAAACACTGTCTTATCAGGGCTTACCCGATAGTCATGGCGATATCGAGAATAAATCACATCACCATTGAATGCTTTGACACCCACGATATGACCTTCTGTAGCAGAGATGCCATCAGCAATCATAGGATGTCCATGCAACATAAACATAGCAAAGTAGTTGGAGCCTTCGGGATGAGCTTTGTCCGTATAAAAGATAGCAGCAGGGAAGTTTAACCACTTGCCATCCTTGTCCTTCAGGCAAGATTCAAACACATATCTACCAGCATACTTCTCTTCGATATCTCTGATCTGCTCTTGCGTCAGAAAAGTGCATTCATTCAATATGTTCATCGATATTTCCTCTTAAATACTTTAGCGTATACTCTCTCTAGACCTACTTTATCTGGATGCTTATGGATCCATTGACCTGTATAAGGACTGAAATGCTCCCTGAAGAAATCATCCATCATCTCATTGCCCGTGACTACCTGAACATTGATCTTGTCAGCGAGAGCGTCAAACTCTGCATCTGACATGACAGGATCATCATGCATCTCATAAGCATATGCTGCTACAGACAANCTGATCCTGTTACGCCTTTCGACGTCCGAATCTATGCCATTAAAGAATGCTTCTATGCTCATGCCGCTTCTGCCATCGCTATGTGTTTGCATGTCTTACGAAATCCGAATCCTGTACAGTTACACGTCTTATTGTTTGTTCCAATAATAACAGTATATGACGTTCCTTTGCCATTGTCAACCATAATGATTTTTTCTTTTGGCGTCGGTTTTGTGTTGACAACCTCACCATTCATCTCTATAATCATATCTGTAGATATTATACGAAACTTCATCTTATCATCAGTCGTAAGGCATACCGCGTCATAGCTCACCCACTTAGGTGTAGGTACTACTTCACCTTCATACGTATGAAACATAGGTTGATTAGCATAACGAGTGTCATGCAGAGAATTCTTGACTTTGACTTTCATCTGATCACACACCTAAACGAGCGTTCAATATGTCATTGATCTTGTTGTAGATCAATTGTTTGATCCATTGTGGAGCAGGATCTTTGTCCATGCGATCCATCAGATCTAACAACTGTAGATCGCTTAATTTATCGAGACGGGCGAGTTCTTTTTCCATTAGTAGCAAAATCCTTGGACGATATCTTTATCTTCTTCTTCGATGGTATCTGTGATCATGCTTGAGATCAGAGACAATTCTTCAATTTCATCTTTTTCCAGATATATGTTATTTGGAAGTTGATCAATNACTTTTTGAATCAAAACGAGTTGTTCTTCCGAGATGATGATTGTATAAGTTTGCATTTTGCTCTCCGTTGTTTGTATTATCAATATACGCTATTCTCGATAGAATGTCAACTGTTATTTTGATAAAATTTAATTATTATTTTATGATAAAAGCGGTTGACATTTTCTCTTATATATGCGATTATGAATAATAGGAAATGAGGAGAGCTACATGAAATTCAATCTTACATCAGAAAAGATATCGTCAATCGCTTCTATGCCTTTCGCAGAAGCGATGAAGTATTCTTTAGATATCATCAATTCAGCCCATAAGAGCTCGATTGATCCGACTGATGCGATGAAGATTGTCCGTCTGCGTTATAACATAGCGACCAAGAAGAACTCAGTTCAGCTGATGAAATTGTTCTACGATATAATCCTTGCTGGCGAAGGCCTCGGCGTCAAGAATTCTAAGTGGAAAAAGCAGTACGGGGGAAAATTCTGACATGTCAATTCAACAAATCCAAGATTTTCATGTGAAACTAGAGATAGGTGAGAAGGGTGAATGTTTCATCCTAGGTTATCTATATTCTAAGAGCCTCACCGATAAGATATACAGGGTAGCGCAGTACAGTGCTAAGTTCAAGCAGAGATTTCCTGAGACCTTCAAGAGCCAAAGGAACAGCCCTTATCGCTGGAATAACCGAGAGCTCCCTGACTTCTATGTCATATCAGCTGATGGTAAGAACAAGTTCATCGAAGGCAAATGTAAGCAAGGGTTCAAGGGAGATGTCTGCTTGAGCACTAAGCATGTGAAAGGATATCTCGATCTGCATGAGACTACGGGGATAGACATAGAGCTATTCATGATCTTGAAGAATGATCGGAAGATGTATCGGATGACTGTCGATAACTTCATCAACCACGGGAAAGAGAACTATAACAGCAAGAATCCCAAAGATCCTTACTATTCTTGGAAAACAGAGAAGCTAGAAGTGATCATGGAAAATCTGCCGATTGAGATATTTGAAACTTCTTACAGATAATTCAATTATTTTAATAAAAGCGGTTGACATTTTCTTGCGTATATGCGATTATGAATAATAGGAAATGAGGAGAAGTGATTATGAACGTGAATGAAGCAATGTCGTTGTCCGTCCAGCTCGAGACCCTCGCTGATATGGCGAAACTTTTCAATTCATCCCGGGATCAGCTCTGTGAGTCGATCCTCATGGTTTCTAAGAACCTTAAGGATATGGCAGATCAGATGGATCTCGAGATGTCAGCGTACGCTGATGAGAAATATCAGGATTCAATCGTAGCACAGGGAGTACGTTGATATGATCTGGGTAGCATATAACCACAATGGTGTTGAGATCTGTCGCAATGCTGATATCGGGAACTTGATGGAAGAGGTCATGTTCTACGAAGAAGTCACCGGCAATCGTTGTTCAGTTAAAAAGATTGAGGGCTAATAGTCATGGGACCTAATATCACGCTCACAGCATTTGAAGGTTTGGTCATGTTTGGACCTTTTATTGGAATGACAATCCTGATGGCAATCGGATTTGCTTTTTTTGGTAAGGAAGAAAATTGAAAACACTTTTTCAGCTTAGTTTCAACAATTACATGTTGTTTAATCTAGTAGGCAAGCGTTTGATATGGGAACGTGGATGGGCGACTGTCGAATATGATGAGAGATGGGCTGATAATATTGGGATTGCCGGTATGTCAGTTCGAAGTCTCTTAGAAGAATTTGATGAAGTTTATCTAGTGACGGAGATATGAGATGTTAATGACGTTCGTAGTCATCAGCGTATTGATTGCTGCTGTAGCATTCTGGATAATGATGGGCAACCTCATTGAGCTCGTAATACAAGATGAGAAACTAAAAGCAGAAAACAATAAACAAGATAAACACAATTCTTCTGTTGCTAAGCTAGCAAAAGAGCAAGAAACACTATTAGAAGAGCATAAAATTAAACAAGCAGCCAAATCTGCTAAATCACACAAAATGGTAAACTGAGAGGAAAATAACATGAAGGAATCTTTTAAAATGGCCAACGTCGCTGGAATAGTTGTATTGTCTATCATCATATTTGCGCTAGCCCCGTTCGCTGTAATCTGGGCACTGAATACGGTGTTCCCTGTCCTGGCTATTCCCATGGACTTTAATACATGGTTAGCAACAATACTTTTGTGTTTATTGATTTCTGGTAATAGAGGAGTTTCTAACAAAAACTAACCTTTGCTATAAATTTTAAATGAGACATAAATACTCTTGTACCATGTGCAGGAGTATTTTATGCCTATACTAACCAATCAACCTGATAATATAAATTTTCTTTCGCCGTTAGCATTCAAGTTCACGTTGGCAAGGGCTCCGACACTGAATTTCTTTGCTACAGCAGTCAACCTACCTTCTGTAGAATTAGGATTTACAGAAATACCCACGCCATTCAAAATGCTTCCATTTGCGGGTGATAAGTTGATATACGGCGACTTCCAGATGACGTTCAAGGTAGATGAAGATTTTTCTAATTACTTTGAAGTGTATAATTGGTTGAAAGCGCTAGGACATCCTGAATCTTTCTATGATTATAGTCAACTGAGAGGTGCTAAGTCGGGCAATAAAGAGACAGTCCTTTCAGATGCCACGCTGATGATATTCAATAGCTCTTACATGCCTAATGTAGAGATAGAATTTCAGGATATGTTCCCTACATCTCTCGGTGATATAAACTTCAATACGACTGACACAGATGTCAACTATGTGACCAACACTGTCACATTCAAATACAAGATATTCAAGATAACAAAACTCTAAAGGATTATTATGACGCTTGATGATGTTCTGAATATGTGGGCTATAGATTGTGAGATGGATAGGACGGAATTGGGTGAGGAGAGCCTGAAGTTACCTAAACTGCACAGCAAGTATCTAAGACATTTTTCTGAAGAGAGATTGATCCTTCGTAAGATGGAAGAGGATCGCAAAGAACTCTCGAAGTTGAAGCATGACTATTATCGTGGGATACTGCCAGAAGAAGACCTGAAAGAACAAGGATGGGATCCTTTCCGCCTATCTATCTTGAAATCAGATGTACATATGTACCTAGATTCTGACAAAGATATGATCAGGACTAATCTCAAGATGTCCGTACAGCAAGAGAAAGTCGATGCGTTAGAGTCGATTATACGTGCCATAAATAATAGAGGTTATCTCATTAAAGCAGCGATAGATTATGAAAAATTCAAGGTGGGTGGGTAATAGATAAGCTGCATATCGTAAAAGTTAACGAAGTATTCATCAGGGTAAACTGTGAACCTTCGATAGCACAAGAGCTCTCAGATCATCTAACATTTACAGTACCCGGCGCAAGTTTCATGCCCGCTGTACGTAATAAGTATTGGGATGGTAAGATCCGTCTCTATAATACCATGACCGGATTGACATATGCCGGCCTCGTTCAGAACATATCTAAGTTTGCCAAGTCTCGTAACTATGAAGTAGAAGTAGATCCCGATCTCATACACACATATCAGATCACAGATGATCTCGTCAACAGCTTCTTAGAATACTGCAAATTAAAGATAACTCCTAGAGACTATCAGATAGAAGCATTCCGTCATGCTGTCAGCAAGAATAGGGCTGTATTCTTATCTCCCACAGCATCAGGTAAATCGTTGATCATCTATCTCATAACGAGATATTATAATGAAAAGACCTTGATCGTAGTGCCGACAACATCTCTCGTCAGTCAGTTAGCAACAGATTTCGCTGAATATGGATTCGACAGCGGTAGCAAAGTGCATAGCATCTATGCAGGTCAAGATAAACAGACAGACAAACCTATAACGATATCGACTTGGCAATCTATCTTTAAGATGCACAGAACATGGTTTGATCAGTTTAAGCTCGTGATAGGTGACGAAGCACATCAGTTCAAAGCGAAGTCATTGACTAGCATCATGGAGAAGCTCTATGAATGTCCGTATCGCTTCGGGTTCACAGGTACGCTAGATGGTTCGCTGACTAATGAGACGACATTAGAAGGATTGTTCGGTCCTGTCGAGAAAGTCACTACGACAAGCAAGCTGATGGAGCAAGGACATGTCGCAGAATTGAAGATCAAAAATCTCATACTGCAATATAAACCTGAGATACGGAAGCAATGTAAAGATTATGACTATCAGACAGAGATCGATTTTCTCGTCAGATATGAGCCGCGTAACAGGTTCATAACCAATCTCGCCTCGTCTCTCAAAGGAAATTCATTAGTATTGTATCAATTTGTTGACAAGCACGGCAAAGTGTTGTACGATATGATATCAAAGAAGAACACAGATCGCAAGATATTTTATATTCATGGTGGTGTAGATGCAGAAGATAGAGAAGAAGTCAGAGCTATCGTTGAGAAAGAAAATGATGCTATCATTGTGGCAAGTTATGGAACATTTTCAACAGGTATCAATATACGCAATCTACATAATGTTGTCTTTGCTTCTCCTACTAAGTCACGTATAAGAACATTACAATCTATAGGTAGGGGATTGAGGACGACCGAAGGTAAGAATAACGTCACGATCTATGATATCGCAGATGATCTGAAATATAAGACGCATACTAATTTCACTCTACAGCATCTGGTAGAAAGATTAGAAATATATAATAGTGAGAATTTTAATTACAAAATTTACAACATGGAAATTTAAAAATGGCTAAGAAACCTAGCGTTCATTATGTAGACAATAAGAAGTTTTTTACAGTCATTTTACAGTATAAGAATGACGTTGATGCTGCTAAGGCAGCAGATAAACCTAAACCGAGGATCCCACCTTACATCGGTGAATGTCTGTATAAGATCGCTAATCACCTCTCATACAAACCTAACTTCGTGAACTATACGTTTCGGGAAGACATGGTCGCTGATGGGTTAGAGAACTGCATCACATATATCAATAATTTTAATCCTGAGAAGTCGAATAATCCATTTGCATATTTCACTCAGATCATATATTATGCTTTCTTGAGACGCATCGAACATGAGAAGAAACATCTGTATATCAAGCAAAAGACGCTAGAGAATTTCTATTTCGAAGGAATGCTAGCAGAACAAGCAGCAGGTGAAGAGACACGATCTGTCAATGTCGATCTTAATAATGAATACATGAATAACCTCGTCTCTACTTATGACAAGAAGCAAGAAGAGAAGAAACTAAAATCTAAGATCAAAAAAGAAACAGGATTGGAGAAGTTCATCGATGAACCAGAATAATATGCACATGGTTCCGCAAGTCATCATCGACTGTGCCGAGAACATATTTAAAGCACCTAATAATAATATTAAAAATACGTATGTATCACGCATGGAAGTCATCAGAGATTATTGCGATAATATATTGAAGCGAGCAGCGCAACCAGATCAACCGCGGGACGTGCTCAGAAAATTTAAAGCGCAACTGAATTATTCTCGAATTGATAGAAACAAAGTATGAAAATAGCATTAATCACAGATACTCATTGGGGGATCAGAAACGATTCCTCGATCATGAATAATCATATGAAGAGGTTTTTAGATGAAGTCTTTTGGCCCATCCTTGATAGAGAAGGTATTGATACTGTTATTCATCTTGGGGATCTCGTTGATCGTCGCAAGTATATTAACTATCTGACCGCTAAGCGCCTAAGAGATGATTTCTTAGATCCTATGATGACAAAGGGTCTTGATCTGCATATCATCGCTGGCAATCATGATACTTTCTATAAGAATACTAATGATGTGAACGCGCTAGATGAATTGCTCAGTTATAAGTATCATAATATACAGATATACATACAGCCGAAAGAAATCAATATAGGCGGCATCGGCATGTTGCTCTTGCCATGGATCTGTGATGAGAATAGAGATGCTACATTCGAAGCGATCAGGAATTCAAAATCATCTGTTGTGATGGGACATCTGGAATTAAACGGGTTTGAGATGTACAGGGGGCATGTTAGCGACCATGGCGATGATCCTAAGGTCTTCGATAAATTTGACATTGTTTGTAGCGGCCACTATCATACTCGTTCCAATAACAGTAATATTCATTACCTTGGCACTGCTGTCCAGTATACTTGGTCTGATTATAATGATATCAAAGGGTTTCATATATTTGATACAGAAACCCGTGAACTGATGTTCATTGAGAATCCTAATAATATCTTTCATAAGATCTTCTATGATGATATGAACAAGACGATGGACGAAGTCATTGCTTTCGATCCTTCTGTTTATAAAGATTGCTATGTGAAGGTCGTAGTAAAGAATAAGACCAATCCTTACTGGTTTGACCTCGTAGTCGATAAATTAGAAAAATGCGGTGCTGCTGACATCCAAGTAGTAGAAGATAACTTCAATCTTGATCTCGAGACAGACTCTGATATCGTCAATGAAGCAGAAGATACGATGAGCATCATCCGTAAGTATATCGAGGGGATGAACATCAAGACAGATAATAAGAGAGTCGAGACAATCATCCAAAATTTATATACCGAAGCGCATAATATCACTTGAAAATAATCCATATTAATCGTAATATAATACAGCAGAATGCTAAGCATAGCAATAGCGAACCTGTCGTCCGTGTAGAAGAAAACGGCAAGGTTCAATATTGTATGGAAGTTGATATTAAAGGACCATCTCGTATGGTATATCGTCCAGATAAGCCACGTCCTTGTGGTGCAAAGCTCTGGATAGAGACAGATTCTGAAGTTGAAATGATAGGTGTAAGAGTTTGATTATTGGATGGATAAACGTAATTAATATGTACAAAACTAGACGCAAAGGTAATATGAGGGCTTTTGTTTATGTAGATTTTAAATCTTTTAAACAAGGGTATACTTTATTTGTTCCTCTTATGACTGCTGAGCAGCGTGATGCAAAAAAATTCTTTATGTTCCCGAGTGATTACAGATGATTTATTTTAAGACAATACGATACAAGAACTTCCTTTCTACTGGTAATAGTTTTACAGAGATAGAATTAAATAAGAATAATACTACTCTAATTGTTGGTGAGAATGGCGCAGGCAAGAGCACAATCTTGGATGCGCTTTCGTTTGCGATGTACAATAAACCATTCCGAAAAGTCAATAAGCCTCAACTATTGAATTCTATCAATAAGAAAGATCTCATTGTCGAGTTAGAGTTTGATATCGGATCATCAAAATATAAGATCATCCGCGGATTGAAACCTAACATCTTTGAGATGTATAGCAATGGGAAGTTGCTTAGCCAAGATGCGGCATCTAGAGATTATCAAGATGTTTTAGAAAAACAGATCTTGAAATTAAATCATAAGAGC
>JGI25912J50252_10000184_pt1 | contig 18791 bp, 20 predicted proteins | sample LauGreSBDMM110DD_2_FD_50252 | JGI IMG/M metagenome (IMG submission 50252)
TTGATGAATCTTTCAATGGTTTATTATTTACAATGACTCCTGGTAAACATTGTTTTTGGATGAAAAGTTGTATTATTAATCTAGACATTATTTTTATTAAAGACGATATGATAACAAAAATACATCACAATTGTTCACCTTGTACATCAGAAGAATGTGAAAATTACTGTGGTATTGGTGATTTAATTTTAGAAATTAAAGGCGGTCTTTGTAAAAAATTAAATATTAATGTTGGAGATAAAATTATTTATAAAAATTAAATATAATCTTTAAAAAACTCATTTGTATATTTTTTAGTTAAGGTATAATCAGCGTATTCAGGAACTTGAAAAGTTAATAATCCTTCACCATTTTTAAAATTTTCTTTAAGTAATCCTTCAAAACTTCCATAATAATCAAGGGTTGTGTGATAACCAATATTATTCAACAAATAAGATTCGATAACATTTTCAAAAACATTTGGTTTAACTTCAATTTTAAATCGATATCTCTCACCGTATTTGTATTCCTCTTTATTTTCCCAAACAAAAAAATCATTCAACTCATTAACAATATTTTTATATAANTCACTTTCAACCGCCGATTGGTAAGCGTTATTTTGNANACTATATAANTCAGCTTTAATATCTTCTAGACCATCCCCAAATAACCAANNCATTGTATCTTCATCTTTTATAACATTATCAATATTTAAACTGTTAATCATTATATATTCTTTATGNCCTTGTTTTTCAGATTCTTCTTCCATCCAANTNGANCTGGAACTATCTAATTCTATTTGTACCCCATCCAACTTTTTTAAAATAATATTTTTTAAATAATTTAAATTATCGGAGTTTAATACTTCNACAACATCACGATAAACATTGTCTGTNGTATCATAAAAATCATAACCATTATCNCCCTCACCAAATATGTTTTTAACTATTGTNTCATANTTATAAGAACGAGATTTACTAAAAAATTCAGACAAATCGGATAAACTTTGAAAATCACACATTATTTTGCCATTTTCAATAGTTATATCACTTAAATATCTACGAATTATTNCATTTANTATTTCTTCTNTATTAGATGTTTGTANCATATAATGTAATAATTCATTTTGTTCTTCTTCTAAGTCATGTGAAAAAGGGTCAATCATTTCAATTAACCCAGTTTTTTTTACTATATTTAAAAAATTTTCTATTGTACCAAAATGTTGTTCAAGAGATTCTCCCCATTCACCGTCATTAAACATTTGAACAACTTTTTTAAATTTTTCACTCATATCTTTTTAATAATTAAAAAAATTATTCGTTTTTAATTTTATTTTGTAATACTTTTACAAATTCATTTTGAATCATCTTAACAAATTTTATATATGGAGAATCTTCAGAATCTGGATTATATTTATATTTTCCTTTTGGTGGTCGTGTATTTCTACCCATAAAATTTAATCCTGAGATATTTGTAATACATTTATGTCCACCACTGTTAGCCTGAATTAAATCCCAAGCGTTAATTGTTATATTATCCAAAATTTTTTTTCTTCTTCCGATAAAACAGAAAAAGGCTTTATCATTATTTCCCCAATTTTAGTTAATTCTTCTTTTCCATTATTAAGACTTTTATATTCATTACCATATAAAGCGGCAAAATCTTTAAAAGTAAACCCAACGGACATTTCTCCAAAATCTTTTGAACTTTCAGATATCCATTTAATTGTAGATAAAGGAATTTCTTTTTGTTTAAGTTGCCCTTCCCATTTACTTAAAACTTCTTGAGCTATTTCACCAAGGTTAACACCTTTTAACTCTCTTTCTTTTTTAAATGGGTTACAAGACGCTTGTACTAATCCTAATGGCCAAGCAATTACAATAAAGTCCGCCTCAGGATTGTTTTTAAATGGTGTGTATCTGTCGTAAGAACCTGGAGATGTCATTTCCCCCCCGCCATATTGAACAATAATATTATCAGTAACTTTAACATTTGAATGAGATTTCATTTGATTAACGTACTCTTCTTTATTTTTTTGTAACTGTTCAACATTAACATACCCCTTTTCAATCATTATTTTTTTTATGTTTTGAAGAATATTCATTAATGACGGAGTTGATTTCATTACAAGTTCTTCTAAAAAACCCCGGTTTGTTTTTAAAAGCTAATAATAATTTATTGGCAACTAAACCCATTGCAATTTTATTCTTTTGTAAATCTTTTTCTTTATCTAATTTAAATAAATAATTAATAACAGTATCAACCGATATTTCATTTGTTGCATAATTTGCGGAATCAATTGTTGAAATTAAAAATATGTCTTCATTTGTAAACAAATCTTTAGGTGAAACTATTTGTGAAATTGTTTCTGCGTTTGAACGAGCACTTTTAAATGAGGTTGAATCAGTACTTTCAGCCCCGGCTTGTCTATCATGGTGGTCAGTATGTATCACAAACATTGGCTTTCCGTGAGCAAAATCAACTAAGACAGGCATAATCTCTCCAAAAGCATCTGATTTTTTAATTGCAAATTCTTTATCACCATATTGAATAATTTCAGAATCTACTACTTGAATACCATTATTATTAAGATATTGTTTCATAGCTACAGCCGTAGTTACNCCATCTAAATCTTGATGAAAATAAATTTTTGCTTTACTATATCTTTTAGCAAGAGCATTTATACCTTTTAAACCACTTTCTTTAATTAATTTTTTCATTTACGTATATTATTTTTAAATGCCTTTCTCATAAATATATAAAAAAGAAAAAAGAGGTCCTAAAACCTCTTTTTTTAATTTATNACATCAANTTTTTTTGTCTACCTATTNTAATATTCTCCGTGGCAGGTCATTTTTTTATTTTATATGACCAATTCTTTTTTTTCTTTTTTGGTTTCAAACTATGAGTTAAAAAAACAACATTCTGTTCGTTTGCATAAAGACCTAAAATATTAAATTCATAAAATTCTTCCGCTTCCTCATAAGTCATTTTATCTTTNATTAAAGTATCAATAATTAAAGATTTGGAATACAAAACTCTTGGTCCATTCCCAAATTCTTCAATTATACCTATTATTGAGTTTTCAAACCCATCTAACAAAACCGCACCTTCTGCGTATTCATTCAAATCAATTTTCATTTTCTAAATTTTTAATTTTTCGTTCTAAATAAAATAAAGCTTTTTTTAAATCTTCCAACTTTTTTGTTGGGTCTTTTTTACCCGCTCTTGAAATATATTTAATAACATTTCCCAATAAAAAATCTAATTCCCAATTATCAATAACTTTAATTGTTTCATAAACATTTTCTTTACCCCCATAATGAATAGGGTTATTAATCATTTCATTACCCATTTAAATTTTTATTTAAAAGTTTAATACTACTTATATCGACCACAAACCTAAATTTTACTGTTGATATCCCGTCATCTTCATATGATTTTTTAATTTTAAAATTAGAACCTTTAACATCAAAAGTATATCCATTTGCCGTTGCACCTATTGGGTCTAAATAATCTATTCTCACACCTACAATTCTATAAAAATCCCCAGGATTAAAAGTATAAGTACTAGTTTGCCAAATTTTGGTTTCAAAAATAATATCTTCACCTTGATTATATATTTTAAAATTTCTAAAAATAAAATCTGGAATATCAATTCCAGTAAATTGAATAATAAATCTATTTTTTTTTAAGGGTTCTATTGATTTAAAATTTTCAAACCCATTTTTTTGTGTTGCCATATTTTATATTTAATTAATTTATTTAACGTTTGATGTTGAATCAGTATGAGACCCTTCAACATGATAATCCTCATCATCTTTGTATTGATTTAGCAATTCATCATTAGATAACGTATTATATTTTTTCTCAATATCATTAACATTAACATCATCGTACATATTATGTAGTGCCATTTTTAACTGATTAGCAATATTTAATGAATCAACTATTACTTTTATTATTTTATACGGATTACCGTTTGACGCTGGTCGTCTATCTTCTAAATACCCTTTCCATTCTTCCCCAACAATTTTTGGTACTCTAATTGACGCTCCCCTATCTCCAATACCCCAACTGAATTTATCTATTGATTGAGTTTCATGTGTACCAGTTAATCTTAAATTATTATTAGACCCATAACTATCAATATGGGTTTTAGCTCTAGATTCAAAAGTATTAAAAATTGCTTTAAAATATTCTTGACCTCCAACTTCTCTCATAATTTCATTTGAAAAATTAGTATGTAATCCTGAACCATTCCAATCCCCAATTACTAAAGGTTTTGGGTGTAATTCAATTGCGTAACCACGTTTTTCGGCAAATTTTTCTAAAATGTATCTTGACATCCATAAATCATCACCGGCTTTTACTTTACCTTTTGAAAAAATTTGATACTCCCATTGACCTAAAGCTACCTCAGCATTAATCCCCTCAACACTAATACCTAACGATAAACAATACTCTAAATGTTCTTCAATTAATTCTCTACCCACCATTTGACCACCAACACCGCAATAATATTTACCTTGTGGGTCAACAACACCACCTCGGTCAAATCCTAAAATTTGTTTATGATGGCCAGTACGAATAAAATATTCTTGTTCGAAACCAATCCAAATATTTTCATCTTCATCACCTAACTTTGACCTATCATTAGTTTCATGCGGTTTATNATCTTTATTTACTACNTCACAAAAAGCGTAAACGGTCTTAATGGTTGATTTAATAAAACTATGTGTGTACAATCTAACCGGTTTTAAATAACAATCNGATGAAAACCCTTCNGCTTGCATTGTTGAGCTNCCATCAAACCCCCAAATAGGNACTTCATTAATATTATCAATCACATTATTAGTAATTTTAATTTTACTTCTTAAATTTGGTTCTGGTTTATATCCATCTAACCAAACATATTCAATTTTTGTGTACATAAATTAGTTTTTTTAAATTTACTTAATAATATTAGTTTTTATTAAATAATTCAAGAGAAATTAAAATTTTTAATTTTTCTTTTAAGTTTTTTTACTTTAACACCATTAAAATATTTTTTATGGATTTTATAAGATTTTTTATCTAAGAAGATAAGACAATCCGAATTAAATAATTTTTTTAATGAATTATTGTTAATAATTGAATAATTAAAAAGATATTCTTTATCAATAATTTTTTTTACAATCCCCATTTTAATTTATTGTTACGGTTTCTATTTTTCTTAAAGTTTGAGTGACATAACCAATTACTTTTCTTTTAAAAATAGGTAATAAAGTTTCTTCCAACGGTAAAGAATCATTATTAGTTTTTAGATAAAACACAGGTAATAGATTTTCTTTTTTTGTTTTATAATCTAAAGAAAATTTAATTAAAATTTTTGTAACTGTCAAATTTTTTTCACCAACATAAATTTGTTTAATTTGTGTTTTATTTTCATTTTTTATTTTTTTACTAACGTATTTCCAAACATATATTTGGTCGTCTTTTTCAAAATAAAAAAAACCAATTGGGCTTGAGGTATTTTTAAAATTTTTAACTACTTTTATTTGAATGGAATCATAAGCTATTGACCAAACAGCTTTAGCAATATTAAAATAATCAAAAAGTTTTGATTGACTACTACGTAATATTTTTTGATACTCCTCATATTCTTCACTTGTAAGTTGAGGTATGTTTTTTAATTTTAAATCTTTAAAAGTTAACTCTTCTAAATTATTTAAATAAAAATTTTTATTGGTGTATAAAATTTGATTTTTTGTTAATAAAGTTTGAATATTCCCCAAATGTAATGATAAATCAGTAAACATTGGATATATTTTTAATTCTTCTAAATTTTGATTAATTTTTTGAAAATAACTTAAAAGAATATACTCTTTTTGTTCTGCGTCTAAAATACCTTGGAACAACCAATCAGTATCCATTATAAAACCAGGCTTATTTTTATTTTTTTTTAACACATTAAAAATATAAACCTCCCTTAATTTAAAATGAATAGTTTATTGAAGTCTCATGATATAAAAAGTCATCGAATTTGAATCATATTGGATTGATTCACTATCGTAAGTGCCATCATATCCATTCATTATTCCCCAACCATCATCGTTAACATAACCTTGCGCTAAATCTGAAATACTAATAAAATCTTTGATGTCTAATTCAAATTCTTTTAATTTATCTACTCTATCATATTCAGCATCTACAACCATTTGTTCAACTTTATCATCAATCATTTCTTGGGTAGGCTCATTATCTGGAACAATATCATTAATTTTTTCATCCGCATCATCAATAGCTTCCAAATAATTATCAATTTTTTTTTCTAATCGTTCATATTCAATTCTATATTCTTCGGGGTCCTCTATTTCATTTTCAAGTTCATTTAATTTATCTTCATATTCAGTTTTTAAAGTCTCTAATTTTTCTTTATGTTCCTCTAACTTTAATTTATAATTTTCTTGTTCATCTGATAATTCAAAATTATCTTGAGTAAAATAAATATCATGATTTTGTGATACATCATCATAATAAAATTCTTCAAAATATCTACGAAAATAATCTTCATCAATATAAGAATCAACATAACCTGAACTAAAACCATCTAACCCTACGTCATCAATAAAACTTTCAGCGTAAGCTATCGCACCACTATCCATTTCATCATTATCGCCAACAGAGTATTCATTATTCTCCAAACCATCAATTCCAATTACTTCAAACATTGACATTCCGTAATTATTATACGTNATTGGTATAATATTGTAAACGTCGATTTGTTTTTCTTCCAATTCACTTATTTCATTTTCAACCTCACTTATACTATTACTTAACATTGTAATCATCTCATCGTTTGATGGAACGTCCTCAATGTCATTATAACGTTGTTCTAAAATTTCTAATTCTTTTTTTAACTCTAATAATTTATTTTTTTCTTCTTCTGTAATTATATCTTCAGTATTAATATTTCCATTATTAACTAACCATTTAAATAAAACGTTAGCCTTTACCCCTTCAATATCTGAAGTGGTATTTAAATTCCATTCGTTGTTTTCTCTTCGACTTTCAGCATCATCCATTTTTTCTTTTAATATTGCCGCTAGTCTTCTTTTTTCAATTGGGGTTCCCGAATCAGAAACATAACCTTTTACACTAATGTTAGAAATGTCTGAAACATTAGTTTTATATATGTTTAAATTCCCGTTAATATAACCAACATTACCTAAACTTTTGGTAGGAGTGTTAGCTAAATCAACATTCCCATCAATCCATAATTTTTTCCCCCCAAATTGTCTTAATTTAGTAACACCTATTCCATAATAACTGGATAATTCCATTAAATTAATATATTCTTTGGAAGTAACTTTAACATATTCTTCAGGGTCAAAATTAATTTCAGTATTTCCTTTTCCCTCTATAATTTTCACTTTATTAGTTGTTTTATATAAAACTTCAGTTAATTCTTTTTTTGTTAATATTAGTTTACCCATACTTATTATAAATATATTAAATATTTAAATATTATTTACAAATTAGGATAATGACTATATTTATTATTATATAAATAAATTTAAAACACACTCAATTATGGGATGCGGATGTAAAAATAAAAACAATGGTGTACCGGCTCCTCAACAACCAGCCCAAACGCCACAAAATCAAAATCAAACTAATAATCAAACTATTCAAGAATCAATTCGTAAAGTAGTTGATAAGTATTACAAGAAAAAGTAATTAATTAGTTTTTGCTAGCATTTTAAAAAGGGAGGTTACTCCCTTTTTTTTATTTTAACCTTCACAATTTAAAAAAAAATCGATATTAATTTTACATGAAATTAATTATTAAAAACACTAAAAAATCGTTAGTTAACGAATTTTCAGAATACATATTAACTAATATTAATAAAGAAAATCATTACAAAACAAAAATCCAAGTTATTGATTGTGTTAATTTTTTACTAATAAATGGGACAACCGAATCTAAAAAAATTTTAAATTTAAACGATTTAATTACAAAATTTATAACTGAATCTAAATCATTTAACTTTGATTTAGAAAACAAAAAAATTAATATAATTGATTTAATTAACTATAATAAAATTGTTAATTTTCCAGATAAAATTATTTATACATATTACAATACCGATAGACCAATATACCACAATGAAGTTAAAAAAGAATATTTAGATAACACCGTATCAACGCTATTAAGTATTGACTATGTTAACGAACTAATAATGGAATCTGTATATAACGAACCACAAGATTATGGTTATTCTATTATTGATAAAATGAGCCCAATATCAATTTCATCAGAATTTCCTTTTGGGTTTAGCAATGAATTTCAAAAAATAGCGTTATACTATTTTGAATATATTTCAAAACACCTTTTTAAAATTTTATTAACTGATAAAATAACAATAAGTTTTTGGGATAAAATTAATGAACCATCATTGTTTTTAATAAAAACAAATTCACAATACGATGATGAAGTGGTTAAGTCTTTAGTGTTAGATGTTTTTAATTTTAATTTTTTAAATTTTAAAACCACTAAATTAGAAAATTACGATTTTATTAAAGAAATAACAGACCCTTTTGGAGAAAAACCTTGGTTAGTTTTGGATAGACAATCCGACATTTTTATTATTTAAACTCTTTTTGAGTGAGAAATTATTTGATAATAATCTTTTTGGTTTTCACAATACTCCATCATTAGTTTTAACATATTTTTAAACATGTATGCATTATCTGTTTGTTTTTCACATTTAATAAATAATTCTATAATACCTGACAAAAATTCAACAGAAAACTCAGTTAAATTATCCATATCGTAATATTTTTCAGTAAAAAAATCATTATAAATTAATTCATAATTAATTCTTTCATCTTCTGTTTTAAATGGTTCTATTATATCATATAAATTTAACCAATCTAATACAAAATCTTTAACAACATTTGGAGAAAATCCATGTTTTATAATTAAATCAACAATCCAATGTGTATGTGAAGGAGCCCTAAGCCGACAATTTGGTTTTCTATATTTTACAATAAAATCTAATTTAGGATTTTGTCCTCTGTTCCCTTGATAGATTACCAATATATTCCCATCAATTAACTCCCATTTATTAATAGGTGTATGGACCAATCCATTTTTTCTAAAGTTTAATTTATCAATTATTTTTTGTGTCATTTAATAATTTTAAAATTTCTAATTTTGCTGTTAATGTGTCTTTAATACCACGGCCTCCAATATGCCACTTTATATTTTCATTATTATTAATAGGTCTATTCTCTTTCCAATCATATATTGTAATTAAAACACCATCATTATTCTCACAAACCCACTCCATATTTACTTTATTATCCCCTGAATTGTTATTTGGTTCACCTAAAATGGTAACTAATTGTTGTGGGGTAGCTGTTATTGTAACATCATGAAAACTAGTACCGTTAGCCGTTTTGTTTGTCTTTTTCATATTTATAATTTACTTTGTTAATAAAGATAAGTAAAATAATATAAAGTTACAACAATTAAAAAAAATAAGTATAATAGGTTACCTTAACAATGTTACATGCCCTATTTTAGTATATGACATACCGTCAGCGTCTTTAAACTTTAAAGTAAACACATAAACACCTTCAATAACCGGTTCTCCTTTAAAAGTCCCATCCCAACCTACATTAATATTATTAGTGTTAAACAATAACGCTCCCCAACGATTGAATATAGTAAATTCATAATACTTAGTATCAATTCCAAACGGACTAAATACAGGTATAAAGACATCATCAAGTTTATCAAAGTTAGGAGTAAAACTACTTGGTATCCAAACATTATATGTCCCTTTAACCTCAACCATTTTTCTTAGTGTATCTTTACATCCATCAAAAGAAGTAACAAACAGACAAACCTCATATTTTCCAGGTTTAGTGAAGTTAATTGTTGGATTAAGTTCTGTGTATTGTGTGTTTAGTATTGACCAATTATAATAGTTGTCATTGATTGGTATAGTTTGATTCTCTATTTGTATTTGTGGTTCAGCAATTGATATTACATTTGGTATATTAAACTTAGCTATTGGTTTTTCATACACTGTGAATGTAGGTACTGAAGTAAATGTTGTTGTACAACCTTCTACACTAACATAGTTTATGTATACATTATACAATCCAGCATTAGTAAAAGTTTGACTGGTCGATAATCCTTGTTTAGATTTTATATTTTTATTAAAAATCCATTCAGCGGTTCCATAGTTCTTATCAATAGATAAGATGTTAGTAAATGGTGTACATCCACTAAGTTTGTTTGCTGTAATGTTTATAGTTGGTGTATTTGCTACAACAATTTTTAAATCGCTAGTGTCAGGACATAAACTTGCAGTTGTTGAAGTAGTTAAATAATGTACTACATTGTTACCTATGTTAGCAATATTAGGATTGAACATACTCCCTACTACGCCTGGACCTGACCAAGTTCCATTAGTATTAATAACTAATGATTTAAGATTAAATGGTTGAGCAGTTCCTTTACAATAAACTGAATTTGGATATTGTGTAATGTCTGCCGAGATAAACTTTTCAACAGTTATTGTTGTTTGTCCATAAGCAATGCAAGGACCTGATGTTATACTGTAATTAACCACATTATTACCAATACTAGCGTAAGCTGGTGTAAATAATCCGCCTAAAGAAACTCCATTATTAGAACCAAATAACCCACCAATTGGAGTTACTAGTAATTGAAACGGTGAGTGAGTGTTACAAATAGTATTTGGTTTGGTAATACTTGGTGCTGTTAATGAATAAACTCTTACTGATGTAGTTGATGTGCTTGGACATAAACCACTAGTTGAAGATGTATTGTGAATCAAAGTTATTGTTCCAGCTCCAGAAGCATTTGGATTAAACATTGAACCATTAACACCAAACCCAACCCACGAACCAGGAAAAGTTGCATACATACTTAAGTTCACAGCTGAGCTTGTATTACACATATCAGGTATTTGGTTTGTAATAGTTGATGGTACAAACATTTCAACAGTAACTGTTTTTGTTTGTTGTGATGAGCAAGTATTAGTCCCTATAACATATTGTATAACGTTATTTCCAATAGAACAAAGTGATGGATTTAATACACCATTTAAGTTAATATAAGGAGCTGTTATCCAACTACCTGTACTTGGTGCAACTGACATTTGTATAAGTGCATCTAAACTACATATTGGACCAACTGAGGTAATGTTAGGCATTGGTGGATTGAGTACTGACACATTAATAGTTCTGCTATCAGGACATATAGTAGTATTGGGCGTTGAATTAGTATTGTAAGTTAATACATAACTGTTAGTACTTAGTCCAGCAGGATTAAATAAGTTTTGATTAACGTTCATACCAGACCAAGTACCTGTTGTATTTTGAACGATAGACATTAAGTTGAATGCATTATTAGTAACACACATATTAGGAACTACTCCAGTTAATGAAGCAGTATTGTATGTTGATGGATAAATGCTAAATGTATTTGTATTTACACAAGGACCAACCGTAACCATATATCCAACAATACTGTTTGATGGAGAAGATAGTGATGGAGTAACAATACCTAAACTACTAACAGCTGAGTTGTTAGCCCAAATACCACCATTTGGATTAGCGGTTAATACAAATGATGATGTGTTATTACAAAATGGACCGACATTGGTAATTGTAGGGATAATTGTATTTGTTACGGATATGTTTAATTGTGTTGATGAAGGACAAACAGTAGGATTGGGTGTTGATGTTGTATTGTATGTAATATTGTAAATACTTGTGTTTAAACCTAGTGGTGAAAAAGACCCACTAGTAACTCCTACACCACTCCAAACTCCTGTAGTATTTTGTACAATACCCATTAAGTTAACTGGAGAATTAGTTACACATAAATTATTTATACTACCAGTTAAAGATGAAGTATTGAAGTAAGAAACCTCATAACTACTAGTGTTAGAAGCTGCACAAGTACTGATTGAAATAGCGTAAGTGTAATTATTAACCCCTATCGCAGTTGGTGATATTACACCCAACGTACTAACTCCAACTCCAGTAAATACTCCACCACCAGGTGATGCTATTATTTGATATGGTGAGCTGTTGTTACATAAACTTGGTATTAAAGATAAAGTAGGTGTAGGCGGATTGATTGCCAATAAATTTAGTGTACGTGTCATTGGACAATTAATAGCAGTTGGTGTAATCACAACTGAGTAAGTTATATTTGATTGAGTACCAACAGCAAGATTTGGTATAATGATTGTTGACTGTTGGGTGTTACCCGCTAAAAAGATATTAGGTGTCCAAGAGTAAGTGTATTGTGATAATGATGGTGGAATACTAAATACCACTCCAGCTGCAATACCACCACCAGGACATAGTGTTGTTGATGTTGGACTTAAGGTTGGAGAAAACACATGAGTGAGTATGTTAAACGAAGTCGTATATGCACATGAACCATCAAATACTCTTACTTGATAACTACCAGTTTGTAAGTTTCCAAACAAATAACTATTTTGATTAGTCGGAGCTAATGATGAGTTGTAAGCAGGTGTGTTATTAGAATTCCATACTGAGTATGAATTAGCTCCTGGAGGAGAACCTGATGCAGGAGTTAAGTTAATAGTACCACTTCCATTAGATGAGTTTAAACAAACTGAAGTGGTTAGTAATGATATATTTCCAGGAGGAGATGGTATTAATGTGAATGAAGCCGCTTCATTACAATTTTGCAATGAAGTATAGGTTACTGTATATACAGAAGCTTGTACCGGATTGTTTACGGTATATCCCATTGCAACGCCTAATGGTGAAGATATAGGTGTATTGTTAGTAGACCATTGAACACTATTACCAACTACACTTAAATAGGCTTGACCACCACAATATGGTTTTAATAGATTTTGTACTTGAGGCGTACCAACTCCTACTGATATAGTTGACGTTGCTGAACCACAACCAGCATTTCCAAAACCAGTTATAGTTACACTATACGTTCCTGGAAGTAATCCACTTACTGTTGCTGATGTACCAACTACCGAATTATTTGAATTTACCCAAGTATAGTTATATCCTGTACCACTACCATTACCTTGAACAGTTCCAGTTCCACTAGAACCTCCAGCACAACTAGTCCCTGAACCAATACCTGCAATGTTTACTAGTGTAGGCATTATTGTATTAGTTGCAATGTAAGAACATCCTGAAGGTGAATTTAATTGAACCGTATAAACTGCACCTGCAACTACTGGACTTATGGTTAGTGTTGGAGCGGTACCTCCTGCATTTGCAGGAATTGTTCCTGTTATAGGTGATATCCANTGATATGATGAATATCCTAATGGNGCCGCAATAATAGCTTGATTTGACCCAGCACAAAAACTAACAGGTCCTGCAATGTTTCCTCCAACTCCTCCTAATCCCTGACCAACTAATTGACCACCACATCTTGCATCAAAATAGGCAGTTCCATGATGTCCTGAATAAGAACAATCAGAACACGTTACTACTATTCTAATACATTGACCAATGTAAGGAGTTAAATCAATATATTTTGTTTGCCAGTTAACCCATGAAACCCCACTTGTAACTTGATAACCAGGAACTCCACTTTGACAAGATTGTCCGGAAGGAGTTAAACTTACATTTGCACAAGGTATTGGGATTAATGAACCTGTACAATTATACATATCAATTCTAAAAGCAGGTTGCCCACAACACTCATGAACACCATCCCATGACCCTGCATAACAAAATTGAAATAAAGTATTAGAATTTGAAACTGGAAATTGTGTCATAATTCGGGTCATCAAACCTGTTGGACAAGAGTTTTGTAGTCTTGCAACTCGGTTACCACCAAGTGGAGAGTTTGGTATTGAGACATTGTCAATACTAAATCCTGGCGGATTTGCACAACTAGCGGCAGGTAGTATCGGAGTAGCAACAATAGAAAATTCAGGACTACCTGCATTCCAATTAGCTATAGGATTAGCAACACATCCAGCACCATATGTAGGATTTCCACAACAAATGTTAGAAGTATTATTTCCACTTTGAATTGTCCATCCTAAGACAGAATTCATTCCATTGTAAGCTCCAGGNGCAGTAAGTTCAAAATCTTCATTCACACAAGCATTACCAGGTGAATTAACTACATTAGGACCTCCAATAGGTCTGTTATTTGAATTGATTGGTAGTAATGGTTTGATACCATACTTTTGATTTACCCATTCTCTTTTTACTAGAGCAATGTAGTTAAGGTATTCCGAACCAAAGACATTTCGTCTCAGTAACTCAACTTTCATTGAAGCTTCGTCGAATCCTTGTAAGGAATCTCCGTAGTAACTTTTATAATCGGTTAAGGAGTTTTTAGAAAGATAATCACCATTGTTAATAAATCTTTCTTTAGTTGGAGTTTGGCCGTAAATGAATGAAATAACAAAACATAATAAAACCGTTAGTAACACATTTTTTATTTTCATAAAGTTCTTTTTTAAATAAATAGGTATAAAATTTATGATAAGTAAACAACTTTAATAAATATAAGATACTACTTACTCATTTACCCCTTTAAAATGTTCTTTAATTATTTCAATCCCATCAGATATTTCATTAAAATCTCTTTCTGGAGCATATAAATAACTTTTAGGGTTAATCTCATCATCATCAATAATTATAAATGCAGGAACAAATTCATTTTTAGTCGCCTCAACAAATAAATCATACTCTTCTTTATGTTGATTAATATCCCTCACAAAATATTCAATGTTATTTTCATTTAAAGATTCTTTCATTATTTCACAATAAGGACAACCTTTCATAGTAAATAAAATTAATATCTTATCCATTTATTAAATCCGTTACTAATTTTTTAATTTCGTTTTCCATTAAGACACCAGTTTTAGTTTCTGAAACTGTTCCACCATTAAAAACTTTAATTGTTGGGACAGCTCTAACCCCATATTCAATNGCAATTTCTCTATTTTCTTCAACATCCATAGTATATAATTCAACTAAAGAATTTTCGTTTTTAAGTTGTTCNGCAANTTTTTCAAAAGTAGGTTTCATAGTCCGACATGGTCCACACCATTTTGCGTGAAAATCAATTATTACTTTATNCCCANTTTTAATTTTTTCTTTTAATTTTAAACTTGTAATTTCCATAATTATTTAATTGTTTTTTTTAATTGTTGTAATGTAAATTCGACCATATTTTTTTTATTAATTTTAGATAAAATAAATACCATATAACTTTTTTTTAATTCGTCATCTTTTAATGGGTACTCACTTTTCTTTATTTTTTTAATAAAAACTAATATCCCAGTTGAATCGTATTCGTAAAGAATTTTAACATTGTTAATACCACCATCCGTATTAAACTTATCTTCATACCAAATAATTTTTGATTTTAAAAACATTTTGTTTAATACTTCTTGTTTATCAATTTTAAATTTAGTAATTGAAGGATACTCTTCAAATGTATTTTTGAATATTTCAATAATATGTTCAGGTATAATATTTTGCATTTTTAAAAAGATAAGTTATAAAATTTCATGTGTAAAATTTCTGGTTTCATTTATTATTTCATTTTCCCAAAAAGGTTTTTCAAAAACCCCACTATCTACAATAATAAATGATAATTTAGAACGGTAAACATTACCATTTTTATTTAACTCTAATTCAGGCAATTTAAAATTTTTATTATTTAAAAAATAGTTTTTAATATTTTTATCAAGGTCATTTAAAACAGTATTAAACTCTTCTGATAATTTAGCGTTAAATCTTCCCATTGATTGAACTCTTTTTAAAGATACACCTCTTAAATTTTTAATTAACGTATATTCAACCGTAGCTCTTTCTAAAAGATTAGAATTTTTTCTTACTGAAATTATTATAGAATCAGGATTTAACATATATGTTTTTACACAATTTGATTGACATGACGATTCCAGATTATAATCATTAGTTGTCTTTAATATAATAGGTAAAAATTCAACTCCATCGTTAATAATTTTAGCGGTAACTTCTTTTTCAAAATTCTCATCGTAAAATCTTTCATATAAACCTGTCGTGTAAAAACTTCTTTTATCACTAAAAACACAATGTTCTTGGTCAAAAGAATTTAAATCATTTGAACTCCATTTAATCTCTTCAAAACTTTTTATTTTTGAATACATATTAAGATGGTCATAAAATGTATTAATATTTAAGTTATTATTCATAACTAACATAAAAACCTTAAAACAATTATTTAATTCATTTTTAGTAAAATTAAAACGTTCTTTAGAAGTAATATCATCGTGTAAATAAAAACTTTGAAATTCCAGTATTTTTGTAATCATTAAATAATCTTTAGATAAAATAAAAGNCTCACCAAAAAATTTAATNGCAAAATTAAATGTTTGAAAATCACAATTTTTATTTATATTATGTAGAGATTTTCGTATTTTATCCCCTTTAAAACCATTAATTAACATTAATGAATCAATATATTTAAATTTTTCTTTTCTAAATTGTTTTAANGTTGGTTGTTTATAACAACTACGAAAATTTAACCAATTATCAGGNAATTTAACCCCCTTTTTATCCATAATAAATTTTTGTAAACTATCATCTTCATTTATTAAAAAATAATCTTTACCGATTATTTTTTTAACAAAAATACCAACAATATGGGTGGATAATTCATTAATAGATAAGAATCCACTATCTTCTATGTTAAAACCATATAATTGATGACTTACAATGTGTTTAAACTCATTAATTGGATTATGATTGAACGAACCTCTTCGAATTTTTTTATTAACTTTTGTTTTGGTATGGTAATTAGTAATATNACCATGATAAAGATGGTTTGTTTTAAAATTATAAGTAACAAACCAACAATATGTTGACACTTTAAAATATGGACGACCAACTTGTTTTGTCCTTGTATACGTAAAAAATTTTAAACTTAATTTATTATCTTTTTCCTCAATAACAATAAGACGCCTATTATGATGTAACGAATAATTAAATTTTCCGTAATTTTCTAAATATTCATTTTCAGTTATATCATGATAAGTTAAACCGTTTGGTACCCACGTTTCAAGTTTTGGATTATTTTTTGCTCCCCCAATACGTATTCTTTCTTTATGAAGAACGTTTTTAAAAGTAGGACAGGTAATTGGTCCATTAATAAAATTGTAATCTAAATACTTTTTTTGTTGATAGGTTTCTTTTTTATATTTAAAAACAATTTTTTCCATATACAAAAATAAGAAAAAAAAATTGAACAATCAATTTAAAGAAAAAGTACCAAATTTTGTTTTTTGAAATAAACCATCAAGAGTTTTTATATTTACAGATGTTTTAGAATCTTTTTTTATTTCAACAACAATATCAATAATTTGTTGTCTGGTTAAAGTTACATCATCATTATTTTTATAATTTTGAACGCATTGTTCTTTAACTTTTGAATAGAATTCATTTTTTTTAACTTCACCAATTAAAACTAAAAGGTCATTTGGGTTTTTTTCAAAAAAATCAATAAATTGACTTATATAGATTTCAACATCAATTATTTTCATGTTAAACTTTATTTTTTAATATTATAATAACTAATTTAAATAATAAAATCCATTCCCTTCATCATCTAATCTTTCTCTAACTGAGTTTGGAATAATCACATTAGGATTACTATTCATTAAATTAAGAAAAGTTAAATCAGGTAAATTATTAACCGATTCCGGTATTGCTACTAATTTAGCGTTTTGAGGTAATGAAATAAATTTAAGAGCTTTAAGGTCACCAATATTTTCAGGTAACGTTTTTACAATATTCTGTAACATTAATGATTTTAAATTTTTAAATCTAGTAATACTTGGTGGAACGTCTAACAAAATTTCTTCTTTTGATTTATTAACAATATTCATTGAATCAATTGTATCTGGTACTGATTCAAACAATTGATTAAAACCATAAAGAGCTATAAACTTACCTGAAGAACTATCAGGATAATTTATATCTAACTTAGTCCCATCTCCTTTTGATAATCCTTTTGCAAATTCAGGTCTAAAAAAGTCTTTTAATTCTGACATTGGCCCATTATCTTTTAAATAATCAACTAAATTAATACTATGGTCTAATCTATCCATAAATTGATTTGATGGAAAGTGAAATTGATATCTGGTTTGTGGTAACCCAGTTCTTTTTCCTACCTTACCTTCGTCATCATTTGCAAAAATAACATATAAAGGACCATCTTTTAAATATCCTGAAGTATACGAAGCGTTTGGAGGTGATGTACACCACCTTGATTCTCCATTTTCATAATCATAAAAACCACCATACCACGTAGCGGCCTCATTGGCTAATTTACCTTTATTTTTATTTATTTCAATAACTGTCCATTTATCACCAGTAAAAACAATATCCCCACCAGGATGTCTAAGACCTTCCCTTTCTTTTCTTATTTCTTTTTTAATTTCAGTTTTTTCACGTTTTTTTTGAATATTTTCCGGTAATTGAAAAGTTTGTAAAAAATTAAATAATGTTTTAGGTGTGAATTTATCAATATTTCTCATTTCTTGAGGAAAATATTGTTGATATTTTGAAAATTTAGTTAAATCATCTGTAGTTTTAAATAAATCTTCAATAAACAATCTTTGAAATTCTTTTTTAGCTTGTTTAATGTCTTTTTCGTTTGATTCAGGAGTAATATTTAAATCTTCGTTTTTTGGATTAACAAAATTTTTAATTAACCACTGAGTAAATTTACCAACCTTAACATTATCCATGTCAGTTTCTGTAGC
>JGI25912J50252_10000204_pt1 | contig 18224 bp, 19 predicted proteins | sample LauGreSBDMM110DD_2_FD_50252 | JGI IMG/M metagenome (IMG submission 50252)
AATATGCCAAAGCAATTTACAAAAGAGACTCTTCCTATCCCCAATAATCCAGAAATTAAAATTACCGAAGTGCCTGCAGAAAAATTTGCAGTTATTACATTCTCTGGTTTGGTGCGGGAAAAAAAATATGCGGAGATGTTAAGTTTGCTTAATGAAGAAATGAAAAAAAGAAACATAGAGCCAAAGGGCTCTCCTATACTAGCTCGCTATAACCCACCTTGGACTCTGCCATTTCTTAGAAGAAATGAGTTGATGTTTAGATTTTAAAAATATAATTACTTGTTTGGAGTAAACCTCTATTTCTTCGTTTTAACTGCTTTCTTAGGTTTAACTTTAACCTCTCGCTTATAAAGTCCAGAGCGTCCCCCAGACTTTTCCACTAAGTGGATATTTGAAATGACCATCGTACGGTCTACTGCTTTCACCATGTCATAAATGGTGAGGAGGGCGATGCTAACTGCTGAAAGGGCTTCCATTTCAAGTCCTGTTTGTGCAAAACATTCACAGGAAGATTGACACACAATCGTATTATTTTTTTTATCAATATTAAATTCAATATCAATTTTAGTAAGGTTGATTGAATGACAAAGTGGAATAAGCTCCCAAGTTTTTTTTGCAGCTTGGATGCCTGCAATTTTTGCAGTGTTTAAGACATCACCTTTTTTAATTAAATTAGCTTGAATTAGCTTTAAGGTATCTTTGTTTAGTTGAATTGTGCCTTCGGCTAATGCTTTTCGATGGGTAATTGCTTTATCAGTAATATCTACAAGTTGCGCATCACCTTTTTGATTAATATGAGTTAGTTTTTTCATAAATTTAATTAGTTTATCTTCTCAAACATAGATGTAAGTGATTATTAATCTAGGTATCATACCAATGATGAAATTTAAAATTACATTATTAGCAAGTTTTTTTTGTTGCCTGTCCGTTTTTGCCAATGAACTGCCTGATCTAGGTGACGCATCTCAGCTCATTATATCTGCTAAAGAAGAGCAGGCTATTGCCAAAGCAATTTTAAAGGAAGTGGCAGTTAGCCCTGAAATTGTTCAAGATATTGAGGTGATTGATTATTTGAAAAATTTGGGGGATCGATTAGTCGCATATAGCCCTAACAAAAGACAACAGTTTAATTTTTTTGTAGTTAATGAATCTTCAATTAATGCTTTTGCAATGCTTGGAGGAGTAATTGGCGTTCATACAGGCTTAATTTTGGCTTCAAATAGCGAATCAGAGGTGGCTAGTGTATTGGGCCATGAGATTGCTCACGTGACACAAAGGCATTTGCCAAGAATGATTGCTCAGCAGAAGAATGATTCAATTAAAACTGTATTAGGTATTGCCTTAGCACTTCTTGTCGCAAGAGCCAATCCTCAGCTATCAGCTGGAACTATGACTGCTGCCTCAGCCATGGGAGTGCAAAAACAATTGGACTATACAAGAGAGCATGAAAAAGAAGCAGACCGGGTAGGTTTTCAAATTTTGACTGACGCAGGTTTTGATGGTCGATCAATGGTTTCATTCTTTAATACTCTCCAAAGAGGCTCGCGTTTTTCAGAAGGTGCGGCACCTAGCTTCTTAAGAACCCATCCTATTACAACTGATCGTATAAGCGACATTTCAAACAGAGTCAAAGAAAGTCGTTATAGGCAAATACCTGATAACCCTGATTTTATATTTATCAAATCAAAATTGAGAGCTACAAATGGTACCCCTCAATCAGCGGTAGATACCTTTGAAGGAAGCATTAAAGATAAGCGTTATATGAATGAAGCTGCTGAGCGATATGGACTGGCAATTGCTTATATGAGAAAAAGTGACTTTGTAAGGGCTCGGCAAGAAGTTGAATGGCTAAAAATGAACTCTAAAAAAAATGCTCTGATTGAAACGCTTGCATGTAAATTAGAAGTTTCCACAAATCAACCAACCCAAGCATTAAATCATTATTTAAAAGCGCTAAATATATACCCTAACTATCGAGCTTTAATTTATGGACTAGCAGAACATTACCTAATGGCAAATGAACCTGAAAAATCTGTCAGACTTATTAATGAAAAGTTAAATACTTATCCTGAAGATAGCTATTTCTATGAATTACTTTCGAAGGCTTATGCAAAAGAAGGAAAAGAATTGCTTCAATATCAAGCTCAATCCGAGGCTTACTATCGTAAATTTAATTTACCAAGAGCAATAGAGCAAATGGACTTCGCCGCTAAATCTAAAGACGGTAATTTTTATCAAAAATCGATTGTGGAGTCGCGCTTAAAACAACTTAAATTTGAGAGTAGCTTCGAAGATATTAAAGATAAAAAATAAAAAACATATTTTCTATCTTCTTTAAATCTGAAATATTATTTACTTTGATAAGTAAAATAAATCATATTTATAATAACAATTGATTTTACATATGTAATTGACCTACCTATAATCATCATTTTTAAACCAACCAAAGAAGGAGAAGGCGATGTCTTCGTTAGTTAATACTGAAGTAAAACCGTTTAAAGCAACAGCATTTCACAATGGCAAGTTCGTTGATGTTACAGAAGCAAATCTTAAAGGCAAATGGTCAGTTGTAATTTTTATGCCAGCTGCATTTACATTCAATTGCCCAACAGAAGTTGAAGATGCTGCTGATCATTATGCAGAATTTCAAAAAGTTGGTGCAGAAGTCTATATCGTGACGACTGACACTCATTTTTCGCATAAAGTTTGGCACGAAACTTCACCAGCAGTTGGTAAGTCAAAATTTCCATTAGTTGGAGATCCTACACATCAATTAACACGTGCATTCGAAGTACATATTGATGAAGAAGGCCTTGCCTTACGTGGTACTTTTATTATCAATCCAAAGGGCGAAATTAAAACCATGGAAGTGCATGACAATGCGATAGCTCGTGATGTCAAAGAAACATTACGTAAACTTAAAGCCGCACAATATGTAGCTAATAATCCAGGCCAAGTATGTCCGGCTAAATGGCAAGAGGGCGCTAAAACAATAGCTCCATCACTAGATCTCGTAGGCAAGATCTAATCACAAAAAAATGAAACCCAGGCCATAAGGGCCTGGGAATTTCATAAACATCTTAGGTAAATAAATGGCTCTCGATATAACAATTAAAAATCAATTACAAGATTACATGACTAGGCTTGTCAATCCGATCAAGCTTTTGGCAAATCTTGACGAGACCGCTTCATCTCAAGAAATGCTCGAGATGTTAGAAGAAGTTGCTTCTTTGTCAGAAAAAATAACTTTAAATAAAGAAACAGATGTTTCTAAAAGAATTCCCTCTTTTGAAGTCAATCGAGAGATTGATGTTACGGGTATAACTTTCGCAGGCATTCCCTCGGGACATGAATTTACGTCATTTGTGTTGGCTTTGCTCCAGGCAGGGGGCCATCCATTAAAGATAGATGCTGAAAAAATAGAGCAAATTAAGAATATTCAAGGCAAGTTTCATTTTGAAACATATATTTCATTGAGTTGCCATAATTGTCCTGATGTTGTTCAGGCGCTGAATGCAATGTCTATTATTAATTCAAACATTTCGCACGTCATGATAGATGGCGCATTATTTCAGAAGGAAGTAGAAGATAAACAAATTATGGCTGTACCTACTATCTTTCTTAACGACAAGCCTTTTGGTCAAGGAAGAATGGAGCTTGATGAAATTGTAAATAAGATCGACTCAAGTGCTAGCTTAAAAGAAGCTGAGAAAATTTCCAAAAAAGAGACATACGATATTTTAATTGTTGGCGGTGGTCCAGCTGGAGCTTCAGCTGCTGTATATAGTGCACGAAAAGGCCTTCGAACAGGAATCGTGTCCGAGCGTTTTGGTGGGCAAGTGATGGATACTTTAGGCATAGAAAATTTTATTTCAGTCAAAGCTACAGAAGGGCCAAAATTAGTAACAGCTCTTGAAGAACACGTGAAGGAATACGATGTTGATATTATGAATTTACAGCGTGCAAAGAGTATTCAAAAAAATGATGAAAATGCTTTGTTTGAAGTAGAGCTAGAAAATGGTGGAAAGCTTAAAAGCAAATCAGTGATTATTGCAACAGGTGCAAGATGGAGGGAATTAAATGTTCCTGGCGAAAAAGAATTTAAAGGTAAAGGTGTAGCTTATTGCCCACATTGCGATGGACCTTTATTTAAAGGTAAACACGTTGCAGTCATAGGCGGAGGAAACTCTGGCGTTGAGGCTACTATTGATCTTGCAAATATCGTAGGGCATGTCACGCTTTTTGAATTTGCCCCAGAACTCAAAGCTGACGATATCTTACAAAAGAGACTCTATAGCTTGCCAAATGTAGATGTCATATTAAATGCACAAACATTGGAAGTCCTTGGCACTGATAAAGTGAATAGCATGATTTATCTTGATCGAAAAACAAACGAAAAGAAAACGATCCACTTGAAGGCATTTTTATTCAAATTGGACTTTTGCCAAATACTGACTTTGTAAAAAATACTGTAGATCTCTCTAAGTTTGGAGAAATTATTATTGATAGCCATGGGCAATCTTCATTGAAAGGACTATTCGCAGCCGGGGATGCAACTACCGTGCCTTATAAACAGATTATTATTGCAATGAGCGAGGGCGCTAAAGCTTCTTTAGGAGCTTTTGATTACTTGATTCGCCAATAAGTTTATATCTTATTGGCTGCAATAATTTCTTTAAGCAGCGGAAGAGTAATAGGCCTTTTGTAACTTAAAGACCATTTATCTAAATCTTCTAAAATAGAAAATAAATTTGGCATATCTCTTTTTAGATACCTTAAGCAATAGTCAATAATATCCGCGTTAAGTTTTATACCTCTTTCGTCAGCGTGTCTTAGAAGTGCTAACTTTTTTTCTTCGTCTGAAAGAGCTATCACTTCATAAGTTACTCCCCAAGCAAGCCTAGTTGCTAAATCATCTCTTAATTTCATCTGGAGCGGTGAATAAAGCCCTGACACCAACATGTTCTGATGAGATTCTTTACATCGATTATATGTGTTGAATAATTCAATTTGACCTGAGTCATCAAGCAAATGAACGTCATCATGAATCACAAATCCGTGATCAGAAGCAATATGAGCCAAATGAGATTTGCCCGAACCTTCGTTACCCCAAAGATAAATGAATTGAATAGGCAGTTTATGAGAGATGATTTGCTTTAAGGTGTGAATCACTTCGATATTTTGACCAACCACAAAATTTTCAAAAGATTGTTTTGGGGTAGGAGATAGAGCTAATAGCATCTGTTTCATGTCTATGAGAAAGCTTATTTAGGTAAAGATAGCCTTAATTATGCACATCTTTAAAATATATTTCGGTTAAAATTTCAATTATAACCACTAACCCAAAAGTTTAATGAAAGAGAGCTAATCTTTTGAATAAAGATGATACAAGAAAAGATAATCAATCCATCACTTATAAGGATGCAGGGGTAGATATTGAGGCGGGGGATGCGCTTGTTGAAAGAATCAAGCCATTTGCAAAAAAAACTATGCGAGCCGAGGTTTTGGGGGGTATTGGAGGTTTTGGGTCTTTGTTTGAAGTACCTAAAAAATATAAAGAGCCTGTCCTAGTTTCCGGTACAGATGGGGTAGGCACAAAACTTAAATTGGCATTCGAACTAAATAAACATGACACAGTTGGGATTGATTTAGTTGCCATGAGTGTTAACGATATATTAGTGCAAGGCGCTGAACCTTTATTTTTTCTTGATTATTTTGCATGTGGCAAACTTGACGTAGAAACAGCATCGCAGGTTATTAAAGGTATTGCAGATGGCTGTGCTCAGTCTGGATGTGCGCTTGTGGGTGGAGAAACAGCAGAAATGCCAGGCATGTATCCTGAAGGCGAGTATGATTTAGCTGGTTTTGCAGTAGGCGTTGTAGAAAAAAGTGAAATCATTGATGGCAAAACAATTAGATCTGGCGATGCAGTTATTGGCCTTGCATCTAGCGGAGCTCATTCAAACGGATATTCACTGATTAGGAAAATTATTAGTAATGAAAAGGTTGATTTTTCATCGCCTTTTGATGGAAAAACATTAAGAGATATTGTAATGGAACCCACTAAACTCTATGTCAAATCTATTCTTAAGCTTAAAGAGACAATCAAGATTAAAGGTATGGCCCATATCACGGGCGGAGGCATTACAGAAAATATCCCACGGATTTTAGGGGAAGATTTAATAGCGGAAATTCAATCATCAAGCTGGCCATTACCAAAACTTTTTCAATGGCTTCAAGATAAAGGAAATATTTCTAGTGCAGAACTTTATCGCACATTTAATTGTGGAATAGGTATGGCTATTATTCTTGACCAAAAAGATGTAGCTCGTGCAAAGGAAATCTTAGAAGAATCACATGAGACTGTTTACGAGATAGGTATCATTAGAAAACGTGAAGCTAATGAACATCCTACTATGGTGATTTAATTTAAACATGAAAAGATTATTGCCATTCAAAAAGTGGCTAGCAGTTTTTCTGTGCTTATTTGGTACGATAGCTTTCTCAAAAGAACTCCCCAATATTTTAGAGTTGAAATACGAACTCACCCAAAACGGGGAGCCACTCGGTACAGTCATTGAAAAATTTATAATTGATGAGGCAGGTAACTATCATATAGAGAGCATTACAAAAGGGATTGGTCTTTACGCTCTTTTTGGAGATCGCGTATTAATAAGTGAAGGTAAGATTTCATTTGAAGGTTTAAAGCCGAAACGCTTTGAAGTCCACCAAGGAAGTAATGCGAGTAAAAATGCAACCGTAGATTTTGATTGGGATAATCAAATATTAATAACTCGCTATAAAGGTAGTGAAACGAAAGAAAATATAGAAAATAAAACTCAAGATTTGATTAGTTACTTATATCAATTTAATTATGAAAATTTTGACGAATCTATGATTGAGTTTGTAGCAGCTACTGGTAAAAAATATAAAAAATACCAATTCAGGGTTGTGGACAAAAAAGTCGAACTTTCATTAGGTAACGTAAATTTTGAGACCACCTCAATTCAAAGTATCGCCGAAAAAGATGGCAAGCCAGAAACTCAAATATGGTTGAACAATAAGCTTTATAGGCTGCCTATTCGTATTCGCTACCAGGAAAAAAATGGCTCAACATTAGAGCAAAATTTGGTGCAGGCAAATATAGATCTCAATGGACTTTAATCGTATTAAAAAATCACTGAAAAGTAATCATGTAAAATTTTTGTCAGCTATTTTTGTTTCAATTTTAATTCATCTTTTTTTATTAGGCGGTATCGATATATACAACCCATTCTTTTTAAAAGAGTCAGATAGTCTAAATATCGTTATTGTAAGTCATCTTGAAAGCCCTTTAAAAAATGATCAATCAGAAGTAGCTCAAAAGAAATCATCTCCCCCTAAAAAGAGCATTAAGAAAAATAAGGAACTAGATAATAGTTCGATAAAAAAAGAGGAAGGCAAAGAAAATGATTTAGATCATAACCTTCAAGGTAATGATGTAACTCAAATTTCAAATGGAGAGGAAAAAAAAGAAATTCAATATAAAAAAGTGATTATTGATTATCATGTAAGAAGAAGCCTAGATGGCTCAGCTATCGGCGCTGCAAAAACAATTTATTTACTAGATCAGGATAATCGCTACAGCATTAGGAATGAAGTTGAGGCAAAGGGGTTTGTATCTCTTTTTTATTGGAATAAATTAGTACAAACGAGCGATGGGTTTGTCACTTCAGAGGGCTTGAAGCCCCTTAATTATCATTATCAATTTGGCAGCAAAATAGATAATGCTGCAGTATTTGATTGGGAATCTAAAAAAATAATTACAACAACGAATGGAAAAACAAATGAGTTTGAAATGCTAGAAGCTTCGCAAGATATGTTGAGTTTCATGTATCAATTCATGTTTGAACCCCCTTTAACAAAAATGAAACTGTTCATTACAAATGGTAAATCTTATAAGCCATATGATTATGCTTATATTGGAGATGAAATTATCGAAACTGACATTGATAAGATAGAAACTATGCATATAGCAAAATTTAATTACACTAACGAAGAAAGAATTGATCTATGGCTTGCAAAAGATTATAGATTTATTCCGATAAAGATAAGAAAAACAGAAAAAGATGGAAGTATCTTAGATCAATCCGCTAAAAAAATAGAAATTGAAAGCTTAGGCTTATAAATATGTTAAATCTAAATTTGATACAGCACTGTGCAAATATTTTGGGTGAAATATTAGATTTTCATGGCCCTGCAGATATGAAATTGAGCAATTATTATAGGGAACATGGTGAACTTGGCCAAAAAGATAGGGGAGAAATCGCTGAATGTATCTACGGCATCATCAGGCGGCTCAGATTTTTAAAGAAAATAAATGAAGATGATAGTAATTATAAAAAGCTGGTGATTGCTTGGCTAATCAAAACTGAAGGTAGAAGTATTCGTGAACTTGAGCATGGGCTCAGTAAAGATGAAATTGAGTGGGCTAAATCACTAAAATCAAGAGACACTGAAAACTATACCTGGCCTGAGAAATTAAGCTTGCCAGATTGGCTTTGGGATTTATTGGTTGAACAGTATGGCTTAGAAGAAGCAATAGATCTAGGAAGAAGTTTCCTTGAGCCAGCTAAATTAGATATGAGAGTTAATACAATAAAAATAAGTCGAGATGATNTANTTGATCAGCTTGCAAAAGAAATAGCNGATATTGAGGTTATGACTTATTCACCATCGGGGATCAGAATTGCNCGGGGAACGTCATTAAGTCGNAATAAATTATTTTTAGAAGGAAAGATTGAAGTTCAAGATGAAAGTAGTCAAATACTAAGTTTCCTGGTAGATGCAAAAAGAGGAATGATGGTTGCAGATTTTTGTGCTGGCGCAGGAGGCAAGAGTTTGGCAATAGGTGCCATTATGAAAAATACGGGACGNATATATGCTTATGATATTTCTGAAAAAAGAATTATTAATTTAGGTAAGCGACTGAAAAAATCTGGATTATCTAACTTATTTGCACAAAAAATTAAAAATGAAAAAGACGCAAAGTTAAAAAAATTACATGGAAAATTTGATCGAGTGCTTGCTGACGTTCCTTGCAGTGGCACTGGAACATTTAGAAGAAATCCAGATTTAAAATGGAAAAATTCTATTCAAGACTTAGACGAGCTTAACATGAAACAGCTAGCCATTCTAGATGAAGCTAAAAAACTAGTAAAAAAAGAAGGCCGATTAATTTATTCCACATGCAGCCTTTTAAAAAGAGAAAATGCGCTTATTATTGAAAGTTTTTTAGAGAAGAATAGAAATTTTAAAATAATTTCAGTTAATGATATTTTGATAAAAAATCAAATACCTCTTTCTACAGGCATTTTTTTGGAGCTGACTCCGNATAATCAGAAAACAGATGGATTTTTTGCGGCAGTATTAGAGCGTATTGATTAAAAAATTAACGTTTATACTTTAATTTTTCAGTGTAAAGTTCTATTTTTTNCCAGTCAAAGTAAGGCCCTGGATCTGTTTTTCGTGATGGCGAGATATCAGAGTGTCCCACAATAGATTCAATCGGGTATTGTTTGACTATGCTTTGAATGAGTTTTTCTAGGCATTTGTACTGCTTAGATTCAAAGCTATCATAGTCGCTCCCTTCCAGTTCAATCCCAATCGAAAAATCATTGCAATTATTAACTTGATTCCAAGTCGACTCACCTGCATGCCACGCGCGATCTAAACATGACACAAATTGAATGAGCACACCATCTCTCCTAATTAGGAAATGAGATGATACTTTTAGGCCTGAGATAGATTTAAAGTATTCGTGACCGTCAGGGTTAAGTTTATTTGTAAATAAATCAATGATATTATTGCCCCCATAAATTCCGGGTGGAAGACTAATGTTATGAATTACAATTAAATTAATATTAGACTTATTCGGTCTATTATCAAAGTTAGGCGATAATATAACCTCTGCTTGTTTTGCAAATCCTGCATCGTTTATCAATAGAGATGAAAGCATTGTTAATTTAAGTAGTATTTAAAATTAAAGGAATGAAATGATTTTCTTACAATTATTTTTAATGTTAATAGTTATTCTAGTCGCAGCTGAGATATTTACCAATGCACTTGAGCATTTAGGGGAAAAATTAAAAATTTCGGAGGGCGTCACAGGATCAATTTTTGCAGCTATAGGAACCGCGCTTCCAGAAACGTTAGTCCCTCTATTAGCACTTTTGTCTTCTCATGGAGACGCCAAGACTAATCACGATGTTGGGGTGGGAGCAATTTTAGGTGCCCCTCTGATGCTCTCTACTTTAACAATGTTTATTATGGCTATTTCTGTAATTGGCCATAGAGGACTTGGAGGACATCTAAAACCTGAAAAAACAGGGTTGATTAGGGATTTAGATTTTTTTATATTCTCATTTATTTTCGCTGGAATAGCCTTATTTATTCCTCATACGTCCGAACTCGCTAGAGGGTTAATAGCATTTTTAATGGTTTTTTCATATTTTATATATATTTTAATGACTATTCGAGCATCAAAAAAACTTGTGAGTGAAGGCCACTCGACTGAAGCATCGAATCCAATGTTTATGGAAAGAATTGGTTTGCCAAATAATTATCTGATTATTTCTATTCAATTACTTATTGGCTTAGCTCTTCTGATATTTGGTGCAAAAGGATTTATTTCTGGCATTGAAGAGACATCATCTATATTGGGAATTTCTGCACTTATTTTGTCGATGTTAATTATTCCAATAGCGACAGAGCTTCCTGAAAAAGTGAATAGTATTTTTTGGATTCGCAAAGGTAAAGATACACTTGCATTTGGTAATATCACTGGCGCGATGGTATTTCAAGGAACACTCCTTCCTGCAATTGGCATAATTTTAACGCCGTGGGAGCCAAGAAAAGAAGTTTATTTATGTATCTTTATAACGCTACTTTCTTCTTTGTGGATCAGAACTCTGATTCACAAATCTAATATAAAAGTTTGGCATTTAGGCATAAATGGCATCTTTTATTTTATCTACCTATATTTTGCACTTCATTGATTGATTGATTTAGTTTTTTATTTGTGAAAAAAGATAATCCGCCGCTCATTCGAGTTTATGGTTCTTTAATATATGAATTATTCGCTCTAGTACCCATATGGATGGTGGCAGGATTTATTTTTATATATTTCTTTGATGATTTTTTCGGTGCATATCGCAGGTTAATATTTCAGATTTATTTATGGCTTATCTCAGGATTTTATTTAACTTATTGCTGGACCAAATCAGGCCAGACTCTGGCAATGAGAGCATGGAAATTAAAAATAATTTCTAGGCACGGAGCCCTAAGTAATAAATTAGCATGGAAGCGTTATGTTTATGCAACCTTGGGAGCGCTTATGGGAGGCATAGCCTTCATATGGGCACTTACAAATAAGAAACATTTATATCTTCATGATCAAATTTTGAATAATCACTTTATTGATGTTCGGTTTTATAAATCATCATCACACCGATTGAAAAAAAGATAAGCGTAGGAATTACAGCACAAGATAGAGGGTGCCAGTCGTTAAGAAGTCCAATATGCCTAAATCCTGAGTTCATGATCTGGTAGAAAATACCAAAAAGAATGCCTAGAAATATCTTTACATTTTTACCGCCAGAGCGTTCTTGAAAAAATCCGAATGGAATTGCAAACAATACCATTGCAATAGATGCTAGTGGATAAATTAATTTTTCCCATAAAGCTATTTCATATCTAGTAACTTTTTGCCTATTATTTTTCAGATATTTAATAAAATGTATAAGGCCCATTGATGACATTTTTTCTGGAGAGATAAGCAGAACATTCATCATTTCAGGTTTTATAAGTGATTTCCAATTTGCACTTTTGAGCGAATTTGTAGAAATCTTATCTTGATTAAAAATTGTTTGATCAACATCCTCAAGCTTCCATTCAGATTCTTTAAAAATACCTTTTTTAGCGTTTGTAATTGTTCTTAGGTGAAAATTATTATCGAATTCGTATATATGTATATTTGATAAGCTTGTATCTGGCAAAACATGCTCAACATTAATAAAGCTATTGCTATCTTTAATCCATAAACCAGATCTAAATTCCTGAGTCACAATAGACTCTTTGGCTGTAATTTTTATTTCTTGCGCTTTTTTTTCTGTAAAAGGAGTCACGAGATCTCCCACCGCAAATGTAAATAAAGTAAAAAATAATCCGGTAAATGAGAGTGTAAGTGCTATGTGCTTTATCGAGTATCCGCTTGAACGTATAACAGTTAATTCAGAATTTTCAGAAAGCTGCCCGATAGCATACATAGATCCAATAAGGACTGCGATAGGGACTATTTCATAAACATGCCCTGGGATACTAAAAACAACATAACTAAAAATACTAAGTAAGCTATACGTTCCCTTTCCTAAATCATTCATTTCTTGAATGAAATCAAAAAAAGATAATATACCTATAAGCCCAATCATGATCCCGAAAATTGGCAAAACAAACTCTAAATTAAGATATCGATACAAAATTTTCATTTTGTATTTAAGATACTTTTTAAGTTAAATAACGGCTGATTGATTGACCGTCTATAAGTAAAATAAATGGCTACAAATAAAAAAATAAGATGAATTGGCCAAAAACCAATTGTTACACTTACTTTTTTAAGAGTGATGAATGTATTCATGATAGCTAAAAGATTATTGTAGATAATAAAAATTAACACAGCAAAAATAATATTAAGAGATCTTCCTGCCCGAGGATTGGTAAAGCTTAAGGGAATAGCTAAGAAAACTAATAGAATGCATGAAATGGGAGCTGCAATCCTCCACTGAAGTTCTAATCGGTCTCCTAGAGTATTAGATTTAATTACATCAGAAAGTTTTTTACTATCAATACTTTCTATATAAGGCTCAACAGGTTGTTGGGCAGTCAAAATGCCATATTGATCAAATTCAGTAGTAGAAAACTCTTTTGTATTTGGAATACCCTCGTACCTTCGACCTTTTTGCAAAATAATATAGTTATCACCTTTGCTTGAAATTTCTCGATGACCATTGCTAGCAATCACCACGCCTAATTTATTATTGTGCTTTGTTTGTGCAAAAATATTTTTTACAGAACTTCCTAATTCATCAAAGCTTTCAATATAAAATACTCGATCTAAACTTTTTGATTCTTTAAACGTCCCTGGATTAAGCCTTGACAATTCATCGCGACTTTTTAATTGGCTCTTAAATTGATCGGCNGTTCTGACTGCCCAAGGGTTTAAAAAAAGTGAAAGAAATGCCACCATGAATATTGCCGGCAAAGCAAAAGAAGCAATTGGTTTAATAATCTTTGCGAGACTCAAGCCAGAGCTAAGCCAGATAATCATTTCTTGGTCACGATACCATCGAGAAAGCGTAAGAAGTACTGCTAAGAAAATAGACAGAGACAAAAGAAGGGGGGAATATTTGATAAGATTAAGCCCCANAATTGTCATGATTGAATCATTCGGGATAGCGCCCTTAGCTGCAAATCTAAGATAAAATGTAATTCTTTGGGCCATTACTATACTCATAAGTACCAAAAGTGCCGTAACTGAATTAACAAGCAGTTCTTTTTTTAACGAGCTTTTAAATAGCATTGATTTTTCCCGTTTTTAAAATTCGAGAATATTTAAGGAATATATATGAAATTTAGCATAAAAACAGATCACCCGGAGAAACAACGATCAGATGTATTAGTCCTCGGAGTTTACGACTCACTTAAGGTTGCATATGACAAACCAATTTTAAGCACATCTACGATTAACTATATTGCTTCTATTTTGAAACATGGTGATATGANNGGTAAAGCTGGCTCTTCTCTTATTTTATATAATGTGCCTGGAATAAAGATCCCAAAAATACTTTTAATAGGCCTAGGTAAAGAAAAAGAGCTAGATGNGAAAAAATACTGTGCCGCAGTAAGAGCTATGATTTATGCACTTAAGAAAATGGACGTTAAAACAATTTCATCTTATATACAAATTGCTCCAGTTATAGAAAGTGATATTGCTTGGAATATTGAGCACTTTATAAACGAAGTTATGGACGCGAGTTATGAATTCGCTGAGCTCAAAACAATCAATAAAAAAACTAAAAAAACTTTTGATTTTCTTGTGAATGTAGATAAGAAAAATCAAAAAATCGCTGAGGCAGCGCTAAAGAAATCCTTTGCATTAGCAAAAGGGATTGAGCTTACAAAAACGCTTGGCAATCTCCCACCTAACATATGTACACCCACTTATTTGGGCAAAAAAGCTCAAGAAATTGGAAAAGAACATGGCATGAAGATTGATGTTTTAGATCAAAAACAAATTGAAAAATTAAAAATGGGCTCTTTCCTTGGGGTAGCTAAAGGCAGCAGACAGGCCCCAAAATTTATTATACTTCAGCACAATAAAGGTAAAAAAACACAAAAACCCATTATTTTGGTAGGCAAGGGCATTACGTTCGATGCAGGTGGCATATCAATTAAACCTGCGGGTGATATGGATGAAATGAAATACGATATGTGTGGAGCGGCTAGCGTCCTCGGTACCTTTGAGACGATTGGCCTATTGAATCTCCCCATGAATGTCATTGGAATAATTCCAACATGTGAGAATTTACCTGATGGGTTAGCTTTGAAACCCGGAGATATTTTAACCAGTATGTCAGGCCAAACAATTGAAGTATTAAATACTGACGCTGAAGGAAGATTAATCTTATGCGATGCATTAACTTACGCAGAGAGATTTAATCCAGAGGTCGTAATTGATATTGCAACTCTCACAGGGGCATGTGTGATTGCTCTTGGGCATCACGCTTCAGCCTTGTATAGCAATGACGATAAGTTAGCTAAAGATCTTGAGTCAGCAGGTCAAATATCTATGGATCGTGTATGGCGTATGCCGTTGTGGGAAGACTATCAATCACAACTCGATAGCAACTTTGCAGATATGGCTAANATTGGCGGAAGAGCAGGAGGCAGTATTACTGCGGCTTGCTTCTTGTCTAGATTTGCAAAAAAATATAAATGGGCTCATTTGGATATTGCAGGAACTGCATGGAAATCCGGAAAAGCTAANGGAGCCACGGGAAGGCCGGTTGGATTATTAACACAATATATTTTAAATAAAATATATTAAACTTTCATGACNTATATAGATTTTTATTTTAATGTAGAAAATAAATTTAATAAAATTCACGAAATCTTAGAAAAAGAAATTTTTCGAAAAAGAAAAATATATATATCAGTAAGTGATTTAAATGGCGCTGAGCTATTAAGCGACTTTCTGTATTCAGCTGCAGTCACTTCATTCCTTCCGCATATGATAGGAAGTTATGAAGAGAGAGCGCCTGTTCATATTGATTGGGAACATAAATCTTTANGTGATGACTTTATGGTTAATTTAAAGTCAGATATTCCACCTTCTTTTTCAAGGTACTTGAGGCTTATTGAGATTGTGTCCAACGACGNCGAAGACAAGAAAAAAGCAAGAGATCGTCTAAAGTTTTATCGTGATCGCGGTTACGAGATTAAGCTGATTGATGTTACAAAAGAAATTTAATTAGCGAGTGAGTTCGGAGTATTGAGAAGCGTCTAAAAAAAGCTCTTTGTTATTTATGTCATCTTGAGATGACATTTTACAAATCCAAGTTTCATAGGGCTTGTCGTTAATTGACTCTGGAGATTTTTGTATATTAGGGTTAATTTCCATCATCACACCATTGAGCGGCCCTATTAAATCAGAAGCTGTTTTGACTGACTCAATCGTACCAAAGGCAATATCTCTTGAGATCTGACTTTGTAATTTGGGGAGCTCTACAAAAACGACATCACCTAAAAGATTTTGTGCGAAATCGGTAATACCAATTTCATACGTAGCATCCCCAATGGATTTAATCCAGAGGTGCTCACGTGTATAGATAAGTGTATTTGGAATATTCATAATAAATTAGTTAAAGGCAATTTTATCTTTAAATACATTAAGTTAATGACAAATATGTTTTTTTTGTTTATTATCGCGTAAATTTAGTATGAATAGGAGATTACAGAATGAGAGAACGTATCAGACTTTTTTTCATCCTAAGCATTACTTTTTTTCTTNCATTACCTGCAATCACAGTCCAAGCAAAACCATCAAAAGCAGAGATAGCTCGCATATCTCGAGCAGATACCAAAACCAATAAAGACGGCCTTTTAAGGGTAGCCTCTTCAAACGCTCTTATTGTAAATCAAAATACTGGCGAAGTATTATTTGCTAAAGATACTGACGCTTTAACTTCTATTGCTTCAGTTACTAAGCTTATGACTGCNATGGTAACTTTAGATGCAAATCTTTCTATGGATGAAGAGATTGCCATCACGAATGAAGATGTAGATACGGTAAAAAATTCAAGTTCAAAATTGCCAGTGGGAACAGTCTTGCCCCGCTCAGAATTGCTTAAAATTGCTTTGATTGCTTCTGATAATCGTGCAGCATCCGCTTTGGGTAGAAATTATCCAACAGGAAAAGCTGGTTTCGTAAATGCCATGAATATTAAAGCTTTACAACTTGACATGACGCGCAGTGAATTTGCAGACCCTACAGGGCTTAATAATCATAATATGTCGACAGCTGAAGATCTTGTAAAGATGGTAAAAGCCGCATACCAATACCCTGAAATTCGAGAAATTACAACGACAGCTTCATACGAAGCTTACGTTAAAGGACATCGTGCGCCAGTAAATTTTAATAATACTAATGGACTGATAAGAAAGAGTGACTGGATTATTGGCTTATCAAAAACTGGCTTTATCCAAGAAGCTGGAAGATGCCTAGTCATGCAAGCCATAATAAGTGGACAGCCTATGATTATAGTATTACTTAAATCTTATGGAAGTGCTACTCGAACTGCAGATGCAAATAGAATTCGTAAGTGGATCGAAAAAACCTCTTCAATTTCTCATTTAAATCTATCTAAACAAGACAGCTAAACTTTTTTAGCTTTTACAGCTTTCTTCTTTGCTGCAGGTTTTTTAATAGCTTCTTTTTTCTCAGATGTTTTCTTAACAGTTGTTTTTTTAGCTNCTGTTTTCTTTTTGCCCTTGCTCNAAGCTTCTTTATGAGTAATTANTATTAGAGCCTCTTCCAAAGTAATTTTTTCGATATCCTGATCTTTTGACAAGGTAACTTTAGTAGANCCTTTTTGAAGGTANATGCCATATCGACCATTAAAAATTTCAACCGAAAGGTTTGCTTCGGGATCGTTACCCAAAATTCTTAAAGGAGCATTTTTAGCAATAGCTTCTGCTATTAACTCAAGGGCTCGATCCAGTGTGATATCAAAAATAGATTCGGATCTTGGAATAGATTTAAATTTGCCATCATAATTTACATAAGGCCCAAAACGTCCAATATTTACAATCACTTTTTTGGCAGTTTCAGGGTGGAGACCTAACTCCTTAGGAAGGGATAGAAGATTTAATGCTATGTCTTCATTTAAATCACTCAATGAAATTTCTTTAGGAACACTAACGCGCTTAGGTTTCTTTTTGCTGTCTTCTTCTTGAACNCCTACTTGAAGATAAGGCCCATAGGGGCCTACCAAAAGAAGAACATCTTTGCCGGTTTCAGGATCTTTGCAAACAAGAACAGGCTCATTCGGAGCGCTTGAGTCACCATTTACATTTCTTGTGTAATCACAATCTGGGTAGCCTGAGCATCCAATGAACTTACCTCTCCTACCAAGTCTAGAGAATAAAGGTTTGCCGCATTTAGGACAGTCTTCATTAATAGCTTCTTGTGTAATTTCAGCTCGATCGATATTTGATTTTTCAATAATTGTTTTATTGAAGTCATCCCAAAAGCTTTTAAGAAGCGGAATCCATTCTTTATTATTCTCTGCAATTTCGTCTAAAGAGCTTTCAAGACCAGCAGTAAAATCATAATCTACATAGCGAGTAAAATGCTCAGTTAAAAATTTATTAACTACACGACCTACATCAGTAGGCATAAATCTTTTTTTATCGAGAATGACATATTCACGATCTTGAAGTGTTGAAATAATACTTGCATAGGTAGAAGGTCTTCCAATGCCATATTCTTCCAACGATTTGACTAGGCTGGCTTCAGAGTATCTGGGCGGTGGCTCAGTGAAATGTTGATCCCCATAAATTTTATCAATAGTTAGAATTTCGCCAGTTTCAAGTGGAGGTAATTTAAGAGAGTCTTCATCTTCATTTGA
>JGI25912J50252_10000206_pt1 | contig 18170 bp, 19 predicted proteins | sample LauGreSBDMM110DD_2_FD_50252 | JGI IMG/M metagenome (IMG submission 50252)
CGAAGATACGCTACCATCAATAACCGTATTTACAGGAATACGCGAATTTTCCATACAATCAATAATAGAAAATGCCGATGATATACAACCTCCATCTGTTGTAATATGCAAAAACATTTCGTTTTTAATATTCTTTTCAACTTCTTCAATCATAAGTTCGCTCTCCAACATTCTAATGTTTTTACAGAGCAAAAACGAAGATTTTGACGTAATATCTCCGGAGAAATAGATATGATTATTATTTATATATATTTCAGTATCATTACTTGTTTCATCGCCCGACCCTTCGTTTTTTTCCATCAACTTCCTTTTCTTGATTCTTTTAGAAAAATCCATAATATTATATATAAATAGTGTTAAAATCTTATATCATAATATGTAAAATTAATTATTATAATAAATATAAAATATCTCTTAGATATATAAAAAGGTTTTTATTTCTATTTATTATAGATAGCAATGGAATTATTTAATTACTTTATAATAATATTGATAATTTCTATAATTATTCTAATACTATATTTTAATGATAAAATAAAAGCAATGTTATATAATTATTATATCGAGCCGTTCGCAGTAGAGGAAAAGATAGGATTAAAGTGGTTATATCTAGGAAACGTAGAACCTAATGGAAACAAAATTAATAATGAAAAACTTTATATTTTATTGAATTATAAATGGGTTTCTCCTATAATCATCGATAAAGACGAATTAGATTCATTAGGAATTAAAAATATAACTTACGATAGTTATATTGATGTTGATGGTAGATTCTTTAAACCTTATAATATTTCAACGGATAATAAAGATATCGGATTAATGTGGAGAGATTTAGGAATTAAAACTGAGAGATATGTAACAAGTTATTATAAAGAAATTAAGAATGATAAACTTAAAAATGCCATAGATATTAAAGCAAAAGATATTGAAAAAACTAAAAAATATGAAACTATTGATGGTGAAAATATTATATCATTTACACAAGCACAATATAACAATATTAAATCAAGTACGCCATTAACATATGATTCATATATAATAGTTGGCGATGATAAACACATATATCAACCTTATTATAAACATAATATAGTTAAGATAGATGGGGCTTTTTCAGATATTAACATAGAAAAGATATTAACAAGCGGTTTTGATAATTCATTCTTAAAATCCACACCAATAAAAACACATAATATGAAAAACGAAGATTATTTCAATACTGAAATATATAATAATAAAGGTGTGTCAAATAATGAATTACATTTTAATACAGAAACTTTTAATTATAGACAGAGTAATGATAATAGTTATAAATCTATTTTAGAACCAATTGAAGATAATTATCTGCCAACTATTTCAGAGAAATACAATAATGATCCTAAATATCAGGCAGAAAAAACTATAAATCAGTTTGTTATTATAGATATTTATAAGAATATATTAGGGAGACAACCAAAACCGCGAGAAATAGTATTAAATCTTCAAGAATTTTATGAAAAAAATAGTAATGAAGAAAAATTAAAACTTAAACTTTATAATACAAGTGAATATAAAATGATAGTTAAAATGCAGTCAAATGACATAGACCCATCGCTTGTTTCGAATATATCCGAAAAGAATATAATTGATAATTTAATANTTATCTATAAAAANCATTTTAATAAAATGCCTCACGATAAAATGAGAATTCCTTTAAAACAATCTTATATACATTTACAATTTAATGATTATTTATTTAAAGCAATGTTGATGCATGATAATTATCCTAATTTTGAAAGAGACATTTTGAGAGAATACATCATAAATGATGAAAAATTATTAGAACTTTTTGATAATAATTTTATATTATACGAGTTGCGTTTAATAGCAAACGAATTAAAAAGACGCGAATTATTAAAACGCGAAGCTTTATCGACGCCTGTAGCACTCGCAACAGATGCTTCAAAAAATAAACCTGAATCCGCAAATAGTCAAGATACTAATTTAAATAGTCAAAAACATATTTCTGACATTATGAAAAATAGCGAACCTGTATTTAATATTAATATAACATTACAAGATAAAAATACATCTACACCATATAATACTTCTATTAAACCTAATAATCCTAATAATCCTAATAATCCTAATAATCCTAATAATCCTAATAATCCTAATAATCCTAATAATCCTAATAATAGATATTCGTCGATAGCATTTAATCCTTCTGATCCTACTGTTTCTTTAAATATTCCTGGATTTTCAGGTTCTGGTACTTCTATAACTTCGAGAAGTTCAAATATATTATATTCAAATACATCGAACTTATATAATAATACAAATTCTTCTAACTACGCAATGAATAGACCTAATAATATGAATGCTATAAATACAAGAATTGACAGTAGTTCAAATATCAATAATATAAATGCTCCTGTATATTCAACAGATGATCTTTACTCTACATTAGAAAATAGTGGAAATGTAGAATATAGTTATACGGATGATACACAAGAAGAACAGATAGTTCCAACGAGAATATATGAACCTATAAATTACAAACAACATTATATGGGCCCTTCTCAATATAGACCAAATGTATGTTCTTATGGAACTAAACAAATAGTTAATCCTATTTATTTAAATGCCGACGGAACAGATTTGCGAGAGGCCATTGAAAATACACAAATAGGTAGTATAATGCCAAAATTTGTATATAGAGAATATGAAGATGTAAAATAAAATGTTTATTATATATAGATATTAAAAATAATAATGTATTTAAGTTTAGATGGNGGAAGCACTAAAGTTTATACAGGACCGAAGAAAGGGAAGTTTTATATTAACAAGAAAGGTAATAAAGTTTATTTAAATCGCAAAATGTTGGAAGACGAAGTTCCTTATAAAAATAAGAAAAAACCCGCTAAACCTGCTAAATCAGAAAAGCCTAAAAAAATTGCGGAAACGGAAGTTATGAATTAGTATTTTTTTTAATATATTTATTAAAAATAGATTGTAATGTCTTCATTAACTATCAATAAGATTATTAAAGATATTGAAGTTAAAAAACTAAAAGAGTTATATAGCGAATTTAATAATGTTATTAAACTTATATCTAAATTTATTATAAAGAAAAACCTTATATTATATGGTGGTCTTGTAATTAATTTATTATTACCTAAAAAACATCGCTTTTATAAAGAGTATACTATTAACGATTACGATTGTTATTCTAAAAATCCTGTAGAAGATGCTTATGAACTTGCTAATTTAATTAAGAAATCAGGATATAAATATATCAAAATTAAAAAGGCTATTCATAATAATACTTATAAGATTTCTGTATTTGGAAAACAATTTTTCGACATTACTTTTATTGAATCTGATATATATGATATTTTATTGAATTATATTAAAAACAGTCAAAAATCTTTGAAATATTACAAAGATAAGTATAAAATTATACCTATAGAAATTGTTAAACAGAACTTATATTTTGAATTAGCAAGACCTATACAATCGGGTTTTAGATGGGAAAAACTATATAATAGATTAGAACTTATTAATAAATTTTATCCGACAGAAAAGAGCGTAGAAATTTTAAAATGTATTCCTATTAAGAAAGAGTATTCAAGTATTGTTAAGGTTTTACTAGAGTATATCAAAAGTAATAAAATACCTATAATAGATAGTTATTCTATTAAAATATATAATGATTGTTCATATTGTTGCTATCGTTTGACAGAAAATTCTATATATATTACTATATTAGTAAAAAATATTATAGAATCTTATAATGATATTAAAAATATACTTAATATTAATAAAAGTGAATATGATATTAAAGTATTAAGGAAAGGTATTAATTCATATAATTTATATAAAGAATATAATATTAAAATTATAAATAAGTCTACTAAACAGCACTTTAATATTGTGAGAATTATTGAAATTAAAAATCAATGTTTTTCAACAACCGTTAAAAATAATTATATCTTAGGAAGTATAGATACGTGTCTTTATTTCCTATATTATAATTATATTAAAAATAAAATATATTATAACAATAACTCTGAAGCAGATGAGAATATCTATTACATTAATCAATACGAAAATAATATAATAAGNAATGTTAAAAATAATATAANTGAAAGATTGAAAAAAAATTGTTTCGGCGATATTGATTACGAAGACGAATTAAAAAATATTTGGAATAAACGCTTAACACTTGAATACATATAATTTATTCTTAGTTAATCTTCTTTATTTTTATCATATTCCATTTTATGAAATATTTTTTTAATACTATCATCGATATCATTGTCTATATCAGAACATGTCTCTGAATCTATAGTACTTTCAGAATCATTAATGCTACTATCATAATCCGCGTAGTTTATCTGGGTATTAACAGCATTTACAGATAATTTTGATTCTTTATTACAGACATGTTCAACATCTTTGTCAGGACCATTTGGTCTAATACTAAAATTATCATTATTTGTATTTTCTGTTATTGATAATTCATAAGGGTCTTTATCAGGTTCGCTATTATCTTCGACGCTATTACTATCGCTACATTCATAAATATTATAATCAACAATAATTATATTTTTTTCATTGTCAAGGATAATCTTATCACTTTTTTTAAGAGTATCTATGAATTCGACCATTCTTATTTTTTTAATTTTTTTCATATTTAAGTTATCATTATCTATGAGAAGTTTAATAGCCTGACTTTGCATACTAATAATAACATCATCATAATATGGCAATATACAATTTAAGCACAAATAAAATGATACAAGAAAATTATAATAAACTGTTTTATAATTGTTTAAAATATTTAAACGCATTTTATATGTAATTATTTATAATATAATATATCATTATCCATATATATTTTTTTTNATAGTATATACACAAATANATNATTTAAAANATTCGTCTACAAATTTATTTAATATATTAAAATTCTTATCGCGTATTTTTATAGTAAATCTTGTACAATTTTGTTCTATAGGATTTAATGTGTATATTGTAGGGTCCGTCCAATTAGAACTTGCTAATGAATAAAAATTTCTAAATCTACTTAAAGCATTTGTATGATAATCTGCGTGATTATATGATATTGCTTCAAAATATTTATGTGTATTAAATGTTGTTGCTGTATTTTTATAATAAAAAATTCTATCATAATTATTCAATTCGATATAAAATATATCATCAAAATTTAAAGTTCTATTACTATTTTTAGTATTTAATACAATAGACGCTTCAATTATCTTTACACTTGATATATTTCTTATAGGATTTTCAAATTTTATATAAAAATCAAATGNNTNNGCNNNATTATATATACCATTTGCCGAATCTAAATGTATTATTTGTTTTTCATATTCTGAAGTATTATTTAAATCTACTATCATACTTTAAAATACTCTTTATATTATTATTTTATTATTATTTATAGTATTATATCCCATAAACCACAATATATTTTCTTCGTTTTATATTTATAAATTCGTCATATTTTTGCTACATTATTACATTATTTGTATTTAATGTGATATAGTAATATTTATTTTATAAAAATATATAAAGATTTTACATATAATATATGTATAAGAAAAAAGAATAAAAGGTATAATGACAGATAGCAAAGATATTGCCGCAGGTTTTGATATTGGTACTACTACAAGTTGTGCCGCTATCTGGATAAATGATAGAGTTGAGATTATTCCAGATACTCAAACAGGTTCTCGTATCATTCCTTCTTATGTATCATTTAGCGATGAAGAAAAACTCGTAGGTGATGCAGCAAAAAATCAATCTACTATGAATCCTAAGAATACTGTTTATGATACTAAACGTTTGATTGGTAGGAAGTTTAGCGACAGCGTGGTTCAGGATGATATTAAACTATGGTCTTTTAATGTTACTGGCGATTCAAATAATAAACCTCTAATTAATGTTAAGTATAAGAAAGAGGAAAAGAGTTTCCATCCTGAAGAAATTTCTGCAATGGTTATTCAACGTCTTAAAGAAACTACCGAATCGTTTCTCGGTCATCCTTTGAAAAAAGTTGTCATTACTGTACCTGCTTATTTCAATGATTCGCAAAGACAGGCAACTAAAGATGCGGGAACTATTGCGGGACTCGAGGTTCTTCGTATTATTAATGAGCCTACGGCCGCCGCTATTGCTTATGGTTTGGATAAAACTGATGATAAAAAGGAGCGTAATATTCTTGTATTTGATTGCGGTGGAGGTACTCATGATGTTTCTATTCTTACACTTGATGGTGGTATTTTCGAAGTAAAAGCAACAGGTGGCGATACTCATCTAGGAGGGTCTGATATTGATAATATCATTGTTGATTATCTATGTGATGAAATTAATAAAAAATATAAAAAGAACGTTCGTGAAAATGCCCGAGCCCTTAAGCGTCTAAATATTGCGGCAGAAAAAGCCAAAAAGAATTTGTCATCTTCTACTACTACAACTATTGAGGTAGATTCTCTTATTGACGGTGTTGATTATAATACTAATCTTACTCGTGCAAAATTCGAATCTCTTGCCGATAAAGTTTTCCAACGAACACTTGAACCTCTTGATCGTCTTCTAAAAGATGCCAAAATGAGCAAAAGTGATATTGATGAGATTGTGTTGGTTGGCGGTACTACACGTATTCCTCGCGTCCAAGAGTTGTTGTCAGGATATTTTCACGGAAAGCAATTGAATAAATCTCTAAATCCCGACGAAGCAATTGCTTATGGTGCTGCGGTACAAGCATCTATTCTAACAGGACAAGGAAATAGTAAAACAAATGAACTTCTTCTTCTTGATGTAGCCCCTCTATCTCTTGGTATTGAAACTGCCGGTGGCGTTATGACTAAAATAATTGAACGTAATACTACTATTCCTACAAAGAAATCGCAAGTATTCTCTACATATTCAGATAATCAACCAGGTGTAGATATTAAAATCTACGAAGGTGAAAGAGGGTTTACAAAAGATAATAATCTTCTTGGTAGTTTCCATCTTGACGGAATCCCCCCTATGCCTCGCGGACAAGCCCAAATCGAGGTATCATTTGATATTGATGCTAATGGTATTATGAATATTGCGGCAGAAGAAAAATCGACAAAGAAAACGAACAACATAACTATTACAAATGATAAGGGACGCTTGTCTAAAGAGCAAATTGAAGAAATGATTAAAAAGGCCGAAGAATATAAAAATGAGGATAATAAACAAAAAGAACTAATTGAATCAAAAAATGGTCTCGAAAATTATCTATATAATCTAAGAAATTCTATGACTAAACGCGCGGATTCGCCACCAATCCTCGATGAAGTTAAAAAAGAACTTGACCCAATTATTGAGGAAGGTCTTAAATGGTTTGAAGAAAATGGAAGTTCTGATGTTGAAGTATATAAAAATAAGCAAAAAGAACTGGAAGAAAAAGTAAATCCACTAATGCAGAAATTGTATAGTCAAGGAATGCCTGGAGGAATGCCTGGAGGAATGCCTGGAGGAATGCCTGGAGGAATGCCTGGAGGAATGCCTGGAGGAATGCCTGGAGGAATGCCTGGAGGAATGCCTGGAGAGGATGAAGATGAAGAAGACGAAGTAGATGAAGTTGAAAATAATAAACCTAATAAAGAAACTGACGAATTAGATTAGATTATTGTCTTCTATTGGCTAATACAGTAATTAATGCGATAATCGCAAATAATAAAACGATACTAATATAACATGCTTGTACAATATTATAAACCCAGTAAATTTCGCGTCTTATATCTTCGCTACATTCACAATTAATTTCTTTTAATTTATTGATAAATATTATAACAATAACGACATTAATTAGTGAAAATATGAAAAATATGCCTCGTATAGCCTTGTAAATTTTATACAAAACATTGTTATCAAATTCTAATATTGAAATATTATTAAAATATATATAAATATTCAATAAAATGTCTATAGATATTATTACTATATTAAAATATAGAAAGTATTTAATATAAGTACGCATATAACTTTCGCTACAAACACAATTCATAGTATCTAGTTTATTAATCCACATTAACGCAGTAACATTTATAATTAATACTATTATACCTAAAAATATTGCCATTATAATAATATTTGATACTATTGAACTAATCTTAATGTGATTAGCATTATTTAAAGATTTTTTCCTGCTCTATATTATCTAATCCTTCTATTAAAGAAGGTTTAATTATATTTAAATTAGATTTGCTCATTTTTTTAGAAGATTTAGATTTAGATTTAGATTTAGAATTTTTTACCATATCTATTATAATATAAGATATTAATAATTATATATATATAATTATAATGCANGGATTNGCAAATTTAGGATTTACATGTGCTATTAATAGTTTAATACAAATTATTTGTCGAAATGATATTATGAGAAATATTATTTTAAATTATGATATTGATAATGATTCTTTATTACACAATTTGAAAGAAATTATAATTTTAATGCATATAGATAATAAATCTATTATACCTAAAAAATTTGTAAATAAATTATATAATCTTTTTGGAAATATATTTAATTANGGNGAACAAATTGATATTACTGAATTATGGATATTTATGAATCAACAAATTATTTCGGAAATTAATAATGAATCTTTATATTATAAATTAATTTTAGATTTTGATATGATTAAAAATAATAATCGCAATATTATAAATGGTTATACATATAATACAGAAATAGATTATAAAAATGCTCTTCTAAATAGCCAATTTTTAAATGAAAAATTCATATTTTATTATATACAACATAATGAAAATAAGATATCTTTATGGCAACAAATAACACAAGGTTTTTTTCTAAATATAACTACATGTAAAAAATGCAATGACACTTTGTTTAATTTNGAACCTTTCTATGCTCTTTATCTAAATATTCCCGAAAATATAAGCAATAATTGCGATAATGCTTGTATTATTAAAATGATTAGTGATTTATTTGTAGATAATCATTATAATAATGATTGGATATGTGAGAAATGCAATTGTAAAACAGAATATATAAAGTCTACGAAAATATGGAGATTACCTAATATATTATTTTTAATTATCAATAGATTTATTAATCCTAATATNAAAAACAATACACCTATTAATATTAATATAGATATGTGTTTCAATAAAGGATTAGTTTTATCAGAACCTTTAAGCGAAAAAAATTATAAATTATCTTCATTAGCATTACATTNTGGAAATGNATCATCGGGACATTATACATCAATTTGTAATACAAACGATACCTTTATATTATACGATGATATAACTATATCTAAAATAGATAATTTTTTAGATAATAATAAAGATGTTTATATGTTATCATATTCATTATTATCATAAATTCTTATTTAATTTATCAGGTATGCCATGTCCAAATAATATCATATAAATTAATATCACTGCTGTTATTAATATACTACGATTTTCTGCGACCATTTCATTTTGTTTAAATACAAAAACCATCAATATATATAATATCAAACCTATTATGCATGAATGTAACAACATCATCAAACCTCTTTCCATATTTTTATATAGTATATCTATTATAATATACTAAAATTAAAATTATAATATACTAAAATTAAATATTATTANATATAATAATATTATAAATAATATCACATAGTCTTTNCCATATATTCCGCGTTTGACATAATATTTTTTCATAACATCAGGATATAACTCACGACCTAATGCTATTCCATTTGATACGGCACTTTCTATACAATTAAATGGAATATAACTTTTACCATTATGTGTTCCAAGATTATATAAATTTTCTATATGTTCGCTATTAAATTTTATATATTTTTCATCAATTATATTATAATAAGCACTATCCTTACATTTCCATGTTTTACTATAATCATCGTAATAATTAGTTGGATTTATAATAGCGTAATAATCCGCATCAACGTTATTTAAGTAACATATTTGTAATTGTCTATATACTTCCATTATCAATTCATTCTCATTACATTCGTTCGCAGTCTTATTATTATATGAACTTATAATATTAGATAATGTTATCATTGCACTTAGTACTGGATATTCGTTTTTTTCAAATTTTTCACAATTCTCNGATAAGTTTAATACTATAATACCCCACTCTGTATTTAATGTTAAACCATTATGTTGCATTATTTCTACATAATCATTAAAATGATATGTTATGCATATTACATTTTTATATTTAGTATTATTAACCCACTTCTCGATAACATTATAATCGCCAAATGAATTTTTAATTAATTCATTATTTTTAATAATATTTATTAAAGCTTTTGGTGGAACAGCAAGAACAAGATTAACACATCCGTATTTTTCTTCATTTAATAATTCAACACACGAAACACTGTTATCGATTATATTAATATTTTTAATAGTATTTGAAAGGATAAAATCAACACCTCTATTTTCTAAATGTTTTTTCCATATATTAAATAAATAATAATCTAATGGTTTTGAGGCAACTAATATTTTGCTATTAAACAATACATCATATAATTTTATAAATTTATTTAAACTATATGTTTTAATATTACCATCATCTATATAAACACATATATCATCAATTATATTTATAGATGCNGTAGAAAACTTATAAAATATTAAATAATCATATAATTTTGTATTTTTTCCATAATTATCATTGAATAGATATTTTACATAAGCACATAATAACAAATATTTTTCNTAAAGTCTTAAATTATTTTTAAACATTAGATTTGATATAAAATTATATCTAAATTTTGTAAACAATTCTCTATAATCTATTCCAATATCTTTAATTATATTTAAAAAATTATAAAAAGCCGTCATATATATACGCGGTCCGTATTCAGTATATGTTCCGTAATAATCTCTTATTACGCGATGAATACCACCTATTTCATGTTCTCTGTCTATTATCAATATATTTCTATAAATACTCGTGGATACATGAGCCAATGCTAATCCTGAAGGCCCCGCTCCCAATATAATAAGATCATAATATTTCATATTATTTTCATCGCTTATCATATAAATATAAATATATATTTATATATATTAAAATGGAATACATAAATAACGAAATAGTATCTTTGGAAATATTAAATATAATAAATGATATTGATACAAACGAAGAAGATACTACTTGTAATACGCAGTGTATAGGAATTACAAAAATAGTTATTAAATATGATAATGACCNAACAGAAGAGTTAACTGTATGTAATGAATTATACAGTAATATTAAAAATAAATGGCTTGTTGAACAACCACCATTTATATCAGACCGTTTTAAAAATATAATGAATAATATTATTTTAGCATGTATTCATAAAAATGAAAGATGTATAAATGAATTAAAAGCATATTTTTCTGTAGGCAATGAAGATAATGTAAAAGCATTTTTTAATTATATGAGAAAAAGAGATTTAACAGAAGAGAAGAAAAAATGGAAAATAATATCATAATATATTAAGAATATATTTTTAACATATTGTCTTATAATATAATGCGTATATATTTTATNTTCATNTCATATATGTTATGTAATTTAAGTTTACTAAGCAATGCTTTTGTTAATATAAATATATATGGAACAGGACTATATTTGCCATATAGTATGGGTGTTATAGGATACATTAAAAACAATATTCCTATTAAAAATTATAATATTACAGGAATATCTGGTGGTGCTTGGTGTTCATTATTATATACACAAGAAACTGATTTATCAAATCATGATACTATATGGGATTATTCAATAGGGAAAGATGTGTCTCGTATTTGTATTCATAATGATATGCGTGTTTTTCAAAATAATGTAGAGAAAAATATGAAATTAAGATATTCTAATAAAGAACCTTTGAATCTAGATAAAATATCTATAATATCTACTAATATAAATAAAATTTATAATATTAAGAACGAAAAACATAGTAATTTTGATAATATTAATGATTTAATTGAATTCTGTCTATGTAGTTCTTATATACCTTACATTTCAGGAAGCACTTTTTCAAAAAAATATAAAGACAATTATTATATTGATGGAGAAATTAAGAATGATAAATACGCAAAACTTAATAACGAAAAAAATACAATAAATATAGATAGATTTATGTGGGGTAGACAATTCACGCGTAAAGAACTTTTATATTTAGATAAAGATAAATCTCGCGAACTCTTTAATAATGGTTGGGAAGATACTGAAATTAATAAAGAAAAAATAATGAATATCTTAAACGATGAAGATGAGAATGAAGATAAAATAAATAATAAATANTTNAAATATAGTTGTCTTATCTAATAAATAATCTATTTGCTTTTTCATATGATAATTCTACATTTTTATCATATTTTTTTAATCTTTCTAATCGCATCTGTTCTTCTTTTTCTTCACGCTGTTTTTTGAGTTCCTGTTGTTTAAGTTCTTTAGTACTTAATTGAATTTTTGCCTTATTATCTCTATATATCTCATATTCATCNACACTTTTGAATTCTTTCATATTTTTAATTATTTCTGTATCTACTAAACGTGTTCCGTCATGTGCTTTCATATAATCTGAATATGAAAGAGAATTATTTTTTTTAATACTACTGCTACTATAATCGTCTGGTCTTTTGTTTCCTAATTCAGTAAATTGAAGATTTTTTGATAATAGTAATGGTTCTGGTTCTTTATATTTAACCAATTGTTTATTTATAGGAACTTTACTATTAAATATATCATTAAAACTTTTATTATCTATTTTCTTTTTATTAATAATTTTTTCTANTTTAATATCTTCGCGTATTTTCGTGGATTCATCCATATTATTTCCATAACCAAACTCTATCTCGTCATCATATATTTTACACTTCTCAAAGTTTCTATTGAATTTTTGCGAAAATAATTCGGCATTATCACCATCTTTATTAATATTTATAATACTTGGATGGGGCATTCTATCGCTTACTATTTTATCAAAATAATCTTTAGACTGTTTTTTTAACTCTACGTGCGATAAATCACTTTCTCTTTTTTTGTATTCTAATGCAAGTTTTTCAAAACAGTGAGTAATAATATTAAAAACCTCTTTATTTCCACCAGGTTTATCAGGATGTGTATTTATTGCCAACATTCTATATGTATCTTTTAATTCATTCCATGTAAAATTTTTAGATATATTAAAAACTTCATAAGGATCTATATTTTCCATATTTATATTTTTTAAATCAATATTTGCCGTATTGCCACTTTTTTTCATCGCTTCATAATATTGCTGATATGTATATTGTCTTGAAGATTTAGCACCCATAGCATTTATAAATATTTATACACTGTTATTTTATATATATTTTAAAATTATATTGTATGATACGCAATGTTTAATATAATATTAATATATAAAATATAAAATATTATAATTACTTAACATATGAACAAAATAGTAATTGTAGGTTGCAATTTTTCAGGTTTATATTCTGCTATTAAATGTATTGATAATGGTATCAATGTTATAATTGTTGAAAAAAATAGTATGCCATTTGATGAAATTATAAATTATAAAATTTTTAATAAAAATCATTCATATTATATACAATTATTAAATCGTTTATCAATCAAATACATTAGGTATAATCTTAATTTTAATGAAAGAATACTATTAATTATTAATAATATTATTAATAAGGCCAAACATATTCCTTCTAAATTTTTATATATGCAAACATTTGATAAATTGTGTTATACATTATTATCATACACAGATTACAATTATCTTAAAAATAATATTAATAAATACAATAAGATTTATTGTAATATGTCCGCATTATATGCTATATATCTGTTTAATAATGATCTAAATTATAATAACGAATATTACATAGTAGAAGATGATTGTACTATAATCATTGACAAAATGTTAGAATATTTATATGCCAAAAATGTAATTATTGAATTTAATACAGATATTAGAGATATTTATATAGATATAGAACATAATATAACATTAGTATCTAAATATAAATCATATATTACTAAGGCTATTATTTTGAATTTATCAAAAGAAAATCTATTGAGATTTAAATTTATAACCAAAAATAATCGTAGAATATTAAATAGTGTTACTAAATATAATATTGATTGTAATAACATTTATAATGACAATGATATTATAAATGAACATAACATACAAAATCATCTAATTAATAATTTAAATATTGTATATCCTATTAAAAAATCATCATTGTATTTATGGAATGTAGGAATTAACAACGTAATTGTTAAAGAAAAAATTAAAAATCTTTATAATAATATATTCATATGTAGTGACGCATATTCTAAAAATATATTCTTTGCTAATTATACACTTGAACTATATGAAGAAATACAATATAAAATTAATAATATTATAAAAAATGATATATCTTAANTTTTATAATATTGTTATGATGTCTTTTATNGCGGATGAATTAAAAAATAATATTAATATTATTATAAACTATTTTAATAATACAAGTTTAAGAAACTTATGGTTTAGATATATAGATTATTATAATATTAATAGTGTACAAGATAATGAATATATTTTGATAAATCATGCAATTATATTTTTAATAGTATTGATATATTTAATATCTAAAATCTATCATATATTATTATATATATTCTAATTTATATCTGTACTTCCAAAACCTCCTTCTCCTCGTGATGTTAAAAGAATTTCATCTTTATGTTCTTTTGTCAAATCCTCAATAATAATTTTAGGATATATTTGTTTTTTCATAATAATTTGACAACATTTATATGGTAGAACCAAATCTTCACATTCGTTATTTATTTTTCGCAAAGCAACATATAAATTTCCAGTATATCCTTGATCTATTATTCCAATACTATTAGCCAACATATATCCTGAACGACTTATAGAACTTCGCGGAACAATTTCTACATAATACCCATTTGGTATTTCTATTTTAATACCTGTATCATATAAAATTGTATCACTATTTAATCTTTTATTTTCGCTAATAATTGTTAAATCCAATCCAGCATCAGAGTAATTATTTTTTGAAGGTATTACTGCTTTTTCATCAACTTTGTATATTTTTAGAATAGGTTCTATTTCTTCATTATTTAAAAAATTATAAATACTATTATTTATATATAAACTATTATATTCGTTATCATTCAAACATACTTTTCCTAAAAAATCTATCATATTTGAATTTTTATATTCTAAAATATATTGTTCTTCTTTGTTTTCCGCAATGTTTTGTTTAACATCCTCTTTTAGTATTTTATGAGGTATATTATAAATTGTTGTTATCTGTTTCAACGTATTATAATTATATAGTGTAATATGTAAACAATTTTTTGAAATTATACCATTTTTTTCTATATATGCTTTTATAAAATTATTTAATAGATTTTTATCTGTATTATAAATTGTATTTATAAATAATGATAAATCATAATGTTTCGTATTGACTAAATATAAATCAAGATGTTTAACAAAAATATCTTTTATAATATGTGTAGACTCTATAGTTAATCGCAATATATTGAAATTATCATATTCTACTTTACCAATCTTTTTAAAAATATCAATTAATTTATCAACATTATTATATGATAAGGCTACATTGTCTATACTATCTGTTTTTAATTCAATCTCTATAATTATTTTACCTGATATATTCTCTTTAATATTAAATATAATTAATCCTAATATATAGGCTTTTTCACAACTATTGATTGAAGTAAAATAGGTGTTATCTAATATCATTTATATAAATATAGCAAAATAACTTTATATATCTTGTATACATCGTAATTTTATTTTTTAAATATTATATAGTAGATATTGTCTCTATGAGTACAAATAAAAATATATTATCTCTTGATAAGTTTTATACAAATCGAGATATTGTTAATTTATGTTATGATGTTATTAAAACTCATATTGATATAGATAAAAATGATTTAATAATAGAACCCAGTGCCGGTAATGGGTCTTTCATTAATATAATTAAAAAACTATCTAATAATTATAAATTTTATGATATTAAACCTGAAAATAAAGAAATAGTTAAAAAGAATTTTTTAGATTTACATTATGATGATTCTAATAATAATTGTCATATAATAGGCAATCCACCATTTGGTAATAAATCTTCGAAGGCAATCGCATTTATTAAACATGCCACGTATATCTTAAAAGCAAAAAGTATCTCTTTTATTTTACCAATAAGTTTTAAAAAATTAAGTTTGCAAAAATCTTTTCCTCTAAATTATCATTTAATATATCAAATAAATATTCCTATCAATTCTTTTACATATTTTGGTATTACTAAAAATATAAAAACCGTTTTTCAAATATGGATACGCAAAGATAAACTTAGAAAAATTACGCAAAAATTAATACCTTCGTATTGGTATTCATTTACAAAAAAAGAAAACTCAACTATATCTATAAGACGCGTAGGATCTAAAATAGGATATGTTAAAATAACAGAAGATAGTGATAATATTAATACGCATTGGTTTATTAAAATTAATANTAGTCTTAATATTAAAATATTGAATTTATTAATTAAACTAAATAATATTAATTTTAATAAAGATAATAACGTAGGTGCTCTTAGTATATCAAAACAAGATATTATAAAAAAATATAATAAGTTATCAAAAGAATTTTACGAAGCATCTATAATACGCGGCGTTTCTTTATAATTTGTTTTATATTCTATTGTTGTCATATTATTATCTTTATTACTATCAATTTCTGGTATATAATTTATTATAAACTCTAATCCATCTGTCTCTCTTTTTTTATCTTCTTGTATTTTTTTATTTGCCTTTTCATATAAGTCAGGGTTTTTACTTATTAAATCCTTACGTATTTCGTTATATAATTTTATTGATATTTCATCTATTTTATCTATTACAATTTGTTCTTTACTCGTCCATCCCTTAGATATATCTTGTTTATGTACNTATATGCACAATAATCCTAGTACATACAATAATCCTTGCCTTTTTATCTTATATTTTTTCTTATATTCATGATTATATAATTTAAAAGCATTTTCAAATATTTTTTCATTATATAATATACTGTATACTCCCCATATAAACCAAGATATATCATCATCTGTACTATAAAACTTTGTTTCTATTCTTATTTTTTTTCTCAATACATAATCTAATATTAATCGCAAATTATTAGATATATCAACGAGTTTATTTATATCGTCACTTGATAAATCATCTGTCGATTTAATAGTTTTTATAATTATTGCTATAATTCCAAGAGCCGTATTGTAATTTTCGTGATTATGAGGAGGCAGTATGCCATCAAATCGCATAATACCATTTTGCGATAATTTCATATCATTTTCATTTAAAATATGTGATATTTTGTTTTTCAAAGTAGTAATAGACATATTACCGCATTTAGCAACAGGGTGTTTATTATAAATATCACACAAAATACATANTTTAGTTATAATTATATAGATGTTTTTTATTATTATNTTNTCATTTTCTATCATATTCACTATATCTTCATAAATATCAATTAGTTTNCCAACATCTGTTATATATATAAAAGTTCCTATATAAGCACACACGTCTATATATATCAATTCTAAAATATCAAAGGATTCATCTATAAATATAATCTTTGTACTCAATAATATGCTATTTTGTATATCTCCATTACATATTGATGTAAATAAATCATCTTTTGTCATAGCATTTACAATATAAAAGGATTATATATAATCTAATATTTACGAATATTATATATGTAGACTCACAAGAATTGCAAGATATTATAAATAATATATTAGCATCTTTTATGGAAAAAAATACAAATAGGAGATCTATTTGTATTATCAAAAACCTAGTAAAAACTCTTATTGGTAATATTATAAAAAATATGACAGATAAGATTTGACTTTATTATTTAGAGCGTAAATATAGTGAAAAATGATATTAATGCCAAGTGTATAAGTTATTATATATTTATGCTTGAAAAATAAATAAATCTTTAAGAGAATATATTGTTTTTATGGGTTGTTATGAAACTATGATAAGCGTTGATTAATTTATAGCATTTTATTATTGTTACTTC
>JGI25912J50252_10000219_pt1 | contig 17778 bp, 8 predicted proteins | sample LauGreSBDMM110DD_2_FD_50252 | JGI IMG/M metagenome (IMG submission 50252)
TGCTGCCGCTGGCCGACGGGTCGGACTTCATGGGGAGTTTGCGCAACCCGGCGGGTTGGAACAATGTGTTCGGCATGCGGCCCTCTCAGGGGCGTGTGCCCGCTTTTCCGGTGAACGATGTCTGGGTCAGCCAGCTCGGCACTGACGGCCCGATGGCGCGGCATGTCGCCGATCTGGCAAGGCTGCTGGAAACCATGGCCGGCTATGACGCGCGCGCGCCGCTGTCGTTGGCGGCTTTGCCCGTTGGCTGGTCCTCGCAATTACAGCCCAAAGTAAATGGTCTGCGCATCGGCTGGCTGGGCGATTTGAACGGCTATTTACCCATGGAAGCGGGTGTTTTACAGGCCTGTGAAAACGGTTTGCAACGCTTGACCGACTTGGGCGCGCATGTGGAATCTGTGTCGCCGAATTTTTCACCTGCAGCCGTGTGGCAAACCTGGCTGGCTTGGCGGCGCGTGCTGACCGCGTCGCGCATCGCGCCCATGGTGGCCAAAGGTCGAGACCAGATCAAACCTGAAGCCCTGTGGGAGTTTGACCAGGCTGCCGGCATGACCGCCACGGATTTTTTGACCGCCAGTACCGAGCGCAGCGCGTTTTACCAACACATGTTGGACTTGCTCAGCCGGTTTGACGTGCTGGTGTTGCCGAGTGCGCAGGTGTGGCCGTTTGCCATAGGCATGCGCTGGCCCGAAGTGATTGAGACCCCAAACGGGCCGAGACACATGGACACTTACCACCGCTGGATGGAAGTGACGCTTTACGCAAGCTTGGCCGGTTTGCCTGCTTTAAATGTGCCTTGCGGCTTCAATGCCCAGGGACTGCCCATGGGCATGCAACTCATCGGCCAGCCACGCGGCGACGTGGCGTTGTTGGAAACCGGCTTGGCTTATGAGGAAGCCGCGGGGGATTGGTTGGCGGTAAGGCCTTGATTGATCTAGCTATTGCTTTATGGTGTCAATAGTGATTCCGTTTCTTCATGTCTAAGTTGAAAAAAATGCCCTTTAACATGAAGATTGAGCATTACACCCACCGCATCACTTGGTCCGCTGAAGACGAAGAACATCTAGGTTTGTGCGCAGAATTTTCTTTGCTTTCTTTGCTTTCTTGGCTTGCGGGTTCACCGGAAAAGGCACTATCGGGTATTCGTCAGCTTGTGGCCGTCGTCGTTGCCGACATGTCAGCGCAAAATGAGGTTATCCCTGTTCCTTTGGCTGAGCGCCATGACAGCGGTCAATTCAGGATTCGCATTCCGCCTTAATTGCATTGGAGATTGGCCATCGATGCCCAAGAACAGCAAGTGAGCTTGAACAGGTTAGTCAGCGCCAAATTGGCCACCTAAGCTTTACCTCAGCATTAACAAAACCACACACCCCGGCACCACTAAAACCAAACCCGCAATTAACCACTTCAACTGAGACTGCAAACGTGTGATGCTGGCAATCAGCAATGCATTTTGCTCAGCCAACTCGGCCAAGGTCTGCGCCATGTGTTGTTGAGCAGTTGCTTGTGCTTCGAGTTGCATTTGCAAAGCCAGGCAGCGGTTTTTCAGTTCGCCCAGGCTGGGCACCTCNTGCGCCGGATCCGGGTCAACCGGGGACGTGTCCGGTGTTGACACGCCGCGATGCTTGTCGATCAGCCCGCGCGCCTTGTCCAATACGCCCGGCGCGTGTTCCATCACTTTGTCCCAAGGCACGACCTTGAGTGCGCTTAACCATGAGATGGCCATTGATTTATCTCCTTGAGGGTCTCAGAGCCCTTGACAGACAAAGCTTAACGCCTGAACAGGCTTGGGGCTATGATTGACGTACACGTCAATTAGTCGGCTCTTTTTGCTTGACCGGCATGACCACTTTTTCTGCACACACACTGCGCTTGAACGCTGACCACCATGACCGATTTATCCGCTGAATTCCAGGCTCTGGCCCAATACAAACCTACCCATAAGGTGCGCTTTGTCACGGCAGCCAGTTTGTTTGACGGCCACGACGCCGCCATCAACATCATGCGCCGCATCCTGCAAGGCATGGGCACAGAGGTGATTCACCTGGGCCACAACCGCTCGGTCGACGAAGTCGTCACCGCCGCGTTGCAAGAAGACGTGCAAGGCATCGCCATCAGCTCTTACCAGGGCGGCCATGTCGAGTATTTCAAGTACATGGTCGATTTACTGCGCCAGCGCGGCGGTGCGCACATACAAGTGTTCGGCGGTGGCGGCGGCGTCATCGTGCCGGAAGAAATCAGCGAATTGCAAGCCTATGGCGTGACCCGTATTTACAGCCCGCAAGACGGCCAGCGCATGGGGCTGCAAGGCATGATCGGCGAAATGATCATGCGCTGCGACCGTGACTTGTGCGGCTATGCGCCCGCCACTGTGGATGCCATTCAAGGCCACACCGAAAGCAGTTGGCGCGCATTGGCGCAACTCATCACCGCGCTGGAAACACCAACCGCGGCCATCGACGTTTTGCGTGCGCAATTGAAAACCCAAGCCGCTGGCGTGAAAGTGCCGGTCATAGGCATCACCGGCACCGGCGGCGCGGGCAAATCCTCATTGACCGATGAATTGATTCGCCGCTTTCGCTTGGACCAAAACGACGCGATCCGCATTGCAGTGATTTCGATTGACCCATCGCGGCGCAAAAGCGGCGGCGCGCTGTTGGGCGACCGCATACGCATGAACGCCATTTCTCCTTGGGGCAAATTGGATAAATTGGGGTCAGATACCGATTTGTCAAAGCAACGCGTGTTCATGCGTTCTTTGGCCACGCGCGAATTCGGCAGCGAAATCAGCGCCGCACTGCCTGACGTGATTGCCGCAGCCAAATGCGCCGGTTTCGATCTGGTGGTGGTGGAAACATCGGGTATCGGTCAAGGCGATGCAGCCATCGTGCCGCACGTGGACATTCCTTTGTACGTGATGACGCCCGAGTTCGGTGCCGCCAGCCAACTGGAAAAAATCGACATGCTGGACTTTGCCGAGTTTGTCGCCATCAACAAATTTGACCGCAAGGGCTCTGCTGACGCGCTGCGCGATGTCTCCAAACAAGTGCAACGCAACCGCGAAGCCTGGACCACACCGACCGAGAANATGCCAGTGTTCGGCACCATGGCCGCACATTTCAACGACGACGGCGTGACCGCGCTTTACCAAGCCATGAAACCGCGTTTGCAAGAACTGGGTTTGGCTTTGAGCGAGGCGCGTTTGCCGCTGGTGAATGTCCGCCACAGCTCGCACCAGACGCCCATCGTGCCGTCTTCTCGCAGTCGCTATTTGGCCGAGATCAGCGACACCGTGCGCGGCTACAAACACCGCGCTCGCGCACAAGCACAACTGGCCCGCGAAGTGCAGCAATTGAAAGCCGCCTCGGCCATGCTGGCGGAGGGCAAACCGAACAAGCCGCGCGCCTCAGAAGCCAGCTTGGGGCTGGCACTCGAGCGCGAAGAACGCTTAGACGCAGATGCACGCACCCTGTTGAAAGACTGGCCCACGCTGAAAGCCGATTACTCGGGCGATGAATTGGTGGTCAAGGTGCGCGACAAAGAAATCCGCAGCAGCTTGGTGACCCTTTCGCTCAGCGGGACACCGGTGCGCAAAGTGGCATTGCCGACATTTCACGACCACGGCGACATATTGCAATGGCTGATGCTAGACAACGTGCCGGGTCGCTACCCGTACACCGCCGGCACGTTCGCGTTCAAACGCGACAACGAAGACCCGACGCGCATGTTCGCCGGTGAAGGCGACGCGTTTCGCACCAACCGCCGCTTCAAACTACTCAGCGAAGGCATGCCGGCCAAACGCTTGTCCACCGCCTTTGACTCGGTCACGCTCTACGGCAACGACCCGGATTTGCGTCCCGATATTTACGGCAAAGTCGGTAACTCGGGCGTCAGCATCGCGACCCTCGATGACATGAAAGTCTTGTACGACGGCTTTGATTTGTGCTCACCTGCAACCAGCGTGTCCATGACCATCAACGGCCCTGCGCCGTCCATCTTGGCCATGTTCATGAACACCGCTATAGACCAGAACCTGGAAAAATTCCGCGCCGACAAAGGCCGTGAACCCACTGCNGCAGAAGCCGCCGACATACGCACTTGGGTGCTGCAAAACGTACGCGGCACGGTGCAAGCCGACATCTTGAAAGAAGACCAGGGGCAAAACACCTGCTTGTTCAGCACCGAGTTTTCGCTCAAAGTCATGGGTGACATTGCGCAATACTTTGTCGAACACCAAGTGCGCAATTTTTACAGTGTGTCCATCAGCGGTTATCACATTGCCGAGGCCGGTGCCAACCCCATCTCTCAATTGGCATTCACGCTGTCCAACGGTTTCACATTTGTCGAAGCCTATCTGGCGCGCGGCATGCACATCGACGATTTCGCACCGAACTTGTCGTTCTTTTTCAGCAATGGCATGGACCCAGAGTACACCGTCATGGGACGCGTCGCGCGCCGTATTTGGGCGGTGACCATGAAAGAAAAATACGGTGCGAATGAACGCAGCCAAAAGCTGAAATACCACATTCAAACCAGTGGCCGCTCCTTGCACGCGCAAGAGATTCAGTTCAACGACATCCGCACTACGCTGCAAGCGCTGATTGCGATTTATGACAACTGCAACTCGCTGCACACCAACGCGTTTGACGAAGCCATCACCACGCCCACCGAAGAGTCGGTGCGCCGCGCCATGGCGATTCAACTCATCATCAACCGCGAATGGGGCTTGGCGAAAAACGAAAATCCGTCGCAAGGCGCGTTCATCATCGAAGAACTCACCGAGTTGGTAGAAGAAGCCGTGCTGTCAGAGTTTGTGGCGATTGCCGAGCGCGGCGGCGTGCTGGGTGCGATGGAAACCGGCTACCAGCGCGGCAAGATTCAAGACGAGTCCATGCATTACGAAATGCTCAAACACACGGGTGAACTGCCCATCATCGGCGTCAATACCTTCAAGTCACCACAAGCCAATGAAGTGCCGCAAAAAATTGAACTCGCGCGCTCGACAGATGAAGAAAAACTAAATCAATTACAACGCCTTAACGATTTCCACCAGCGTCACGCCGCTGCTTCTGCTGACATGCTCAAGCAACTACAGCAAGCAGTGATTGCCAATAAGAATGTTTTTCAAGTGCTGATGGATGCGGTGCGCGTGTGTTCGCTGGGTCAGATCACGAATGCTTTGTTCGAGGTAGGCGGCCAGTACCGGCGCAATATGTAAGCGTTAAAGCCGCGGCCTTTTGATGAAGCCTTGGTGTTTGAAAGCGACATCAACGCTTTCAGCGCCTACAGATTAATTCGAATGGCTGTTGCGCTTGCCGCGCGACAAATCCACGCCAAGTTGCTTGAGCTTGCGGTAGAGGTGGGTGCGCTCCAGNCCGGTTTTTTCGGCCACACGCGTCATAGAGCCGCCTTCCTTCGCCAGGTGAAATTCAAAATACGCTTTTTCAAAACTGTCGCGCGCTTCACGCAGTGGGTTGTTCAAGTCAAAGGTTTGCAAGGGCTGCATGTTTTGCGGCAAAGCCTGCGGCTGATGCACCAGCGAAGGGCTGACGGTGTTGTCCTGACTGAGCGTTGCTGACACAACCGGCAGCAAGCTTTGCACAGACCTGGAGGTAACAGGTGCGCCTGCCTTGCGGTTCAGGCCTTGCTCGACCGCCTTGAGCAGCTTTTGCATGGTGATGGGCTTTTCCAAAAAAGCCATGGCGCCGATGCGGGTCGCCTGTACAGCAGTGTCTATGGTGGCGTGACCGCTCATCATGATGACCGGCACATTCAACAAACCTGCGCCGGCCCATTCCTTGAGCAAGGTGATGCCGTCTGTATCCGGCATCCAGATATCCAGCAATACCAGGTCAGGTTGCAACTGCGCTCGGATGGCGCGTGCCTCGGCGGCATTCATGGCCAATTCAACCTGATGGCCTTCGTCATTGAGAATTTCAAACAACAGGTCACGGATACCAAGTTCATCGTCGACCACTAATATTGTTGCCATGTTGTTTTGTCAGTTCAGGTTGAAGAGAACGCTGTCACGCGAAATGATAACGACACTTGGGCGCCGGTGATCAGATCATCTTGCATTTTGTTTTTCAATTCGATGCGGGCATTGTGTTCGTCGGAAATTTTTTTCACCACTGCCAATCCCAAGCCGGTGCCACTGGCTTTGGTGGTGACATAGGGTTCGAAGGCGCGTTGCAGCACTGCAGCGCTGAAACCAGGCCCATTGTCTTCTATGCTCAGCCGCACCCGGGACGACTGCGGCCGCCAATCGGTCAGCACTTGCACCTGCGGTTTGGCCGCAGCCTGACAGGCATCTTGGGCATTCTGAATCAGATTGTGAACCACCTGGCGCAGCTGTGCCGCGTCTCCCAGAATTTGCGGTACACCGGCAGGCAATTGCCAATGCACCGGCACAAGGGCATTGTCATTTTCATAAAGCGGCATCATTTCACTGAGCAAGTGGTTCAGATCCAGCGACTCCAAGCGGGCCGGCGGCAAGCGGCCGAAATCACGGAACTCATTGACCAACCGCTGCAAGGCATCCACCTGCTCCACAATGGTTTTCACCGACTTGGTCAACAGCGCCTGCTCCACGGGTTGCAGCTTACCTTCAAGCTTCATGGCCAGGCGCTCGGCCGATAACTGAATCGGTGTCAATGGATTTTTGATTTCATGCGCCAGCCGTCTTGCCACCTCGGTCCAGGCCTGAGATCGCTGGGCAGACACAATATCGGTGATATCGTCAAACACCAACAACCAGTCGCCTTGCGGCAGCACCGCGCCACGAGCCACCAGCGTGGTTTGGCCTGGGGCTTGCTGACCGAAATCCGCCGGGCCGTCATTTGTCGTGGCTTGCAACTCAAAGGATTGTTCCCAATGGTCGCTGCCGAGGCTGTGTTCGCCGCTCAATTCCAGAAACTGCTCAGTCACTTGCTGTGCAAAAGCCTCCAGCCCCGCAATGCTTTGCAAAGGCGTGCCTACCCTCGCTTCCATCGCCTGCTTCAAGATGCGCGTGGCACCCGGGTTGATAGACAGAATCAGGCCTTGGTGATCCAGCAGCACCACGCCAGCGGTCAGGTTGTCCAGCATGGTCTGTAAATGGCTGCGCGCCAAATCAAGTTGCGCCATGCTGCGCTCGACCGAATTGCGGGCGTCCGAGAGTTGTTGCGTCATGTCTGAAAAAGAGCGCGTCAAGCCGTCGAGCTCGTCCTTGCCTTGCAAAAAAGGTTTGGGGCGCAAATCACCCGCCGCCACATCCCGCACACCTTCGGCCAGCAACAGCAAGGGCCGTGCGAGTTGATTGCCCAGCAAAACCGCCAGCAGCACGGCACCAAAGACGGCCAGAAACAGGCTCAGCGTCAAAGTGCCTATGTACATGCGCTGCAAGCCGCTGCGCGCCAGCGACCGTTCCTGGTATTCGCGGTTGGCGACCAGCACTGACAAAGCATTGGCTACCAGTGCCGGGGGTAGCCTTTTCACCACTTGAAGCACCTGGATTTTTTCATCCAACTCGAAGCCTGTGCCCGGTAATTTGTACAACACCTTGATGCGTGGAATTTGTCCGCCCAAACTGGTGCTGTCGTCCAGACCTTCGCTGCGCCAGCTGCTGGAACGGTTGCGCACCTGCCGCCACTCGGAGGCCGTGGGGCGGTCCGGTTGCAGGCTGTAACCGGATTCGCTGACGCTGGCGACCAAGGTACCGTTATTGCGCCATAAACTGACTTCAGAAGCGCCTACTTGTTCGCGCAATTTTTCCAGCACCGTCGGCCAGCCGGTTTGCGGATCCTGCCGCAGGCTGCCGCCCGCATTGCGCACGCCAGCCAGCAATTCGTTGGCCAGACTCTCCAGAGTGGAACGACTCAGGTTCAAACCAGCGTCCAGTGCCACCTCGACCTTGTTGTCAAACCAGACTTCGATAGAACGGGTGACAAACTGGTAAGACACGGCATAAATCACGATACCGGGAACTATGCCTACCAATGCAAAAATTGCAGCAAGCTTGACCAGCAAGCGGCTGCCGAATTTGCCTTGGCGCAGCCTTTGCGACAGGCGCCAGCCTATCCAACCAATGACCAACAGCAATACGCCGGCCAGTACTGTGTTGAGACCAAATAAAAGGCCGTAGTTCTGCTCGTACACATCCCAGCTTTGGGTGGCCTGGGTCAATAAAAACAGCAACACCAGCGACAGCGACACCAAAATGGTGAGGATCACCCCCAGCAACCAACTGCGTTGCCGCAGTGCGCTCGAGGCACTGGCTTGTTTCATTTGGCCAGATCTTCGAGCCGCACAGTGTGGGTAAAGCTGATGTTCCAATCGCTGCTGGCCTGGTTACCGAATTGCAAGGCCTGCGGCAATTGGCTCAGATCAAGCCTGAAACGCAAATCCAGTCTTTGTTTACTGTTTTTGTCCAGGGTATCCAAACCGGCAATCCGCCAGCGGCTGACTTTTTTCACTACCTGCATGGCATCACTCAGGCTGTCATAGCTGTTGCCTAACGTCATGCCCAGGCCACTGGCGCCCAGCGCCTGGCCGGATACCTGTACCCGCCAGCGGCGTGACAGCGGCTGGTAACTCAAACGTATATAGCGTTCCGTCAGCACTAAACGCTTGTCATACCAGTACCAGCGCTCGCGCATGACCTCGGCTTGCAGCACAAATGTCAGCGGCAAGCCATGGTCAAGCGCATCTTCAAGTCCGGGGGAAAGTTCAAAGTCCAGGCTGGTATTGAGGTAAATACCGTCCTCGCCGCGATCTATCTGAAATTCGCCCAGCTGCACCGTGGTTTCGGCGCCGGCAGGATGGCTCCACACAAACAAGCAGCACAAAAAACAGACTAGCCACCATTGCAGTGGCCAGGCCTGGCTGCAGCTGTGTGTTCTAAGTGCCTGTTGCTCTGCGTTCCAGCAAGGCATAAAAAAATCCGTCATGCTCACCCGCTAGATTGTCGGAGAGACTGCGGGTGTTTGAGGGAATGCCGGGGATTAATTGACCCGGCGAGGGAAGTAAGTGAGCTTCAGTGTTGTTTGCAAGAAACGCTTGCACCTGATCCAAGCCCTCTTGCCTGAACAGTGAGCAAGTGCAGTACAACAAATGGCCGCCTTTAGCCAGCAACGGCCACAGCGCCTGCAACAGGTTTTTTTGCTGCTTTGCCAGCGCAGCCAGGTCGGTCTGACGGCGCAGCCAGGGAATGTCGGGGTGCCGGCGAACAATGCCGGAAGCGGTACACGGTGCATCCAGCAATATGGCGTCGAACGCCCGTCCGTCCCACCAGCTTGACGGTTTGGCGGCATCCGCACACAGCACCGTGGCCTGCAAGCCAAGACGTTGTAAGTTGTCCGAAATGCGTTCACAACGCGCCGCATCAATGTCCAGCGCCAGCACTTCAACATCAGCGCGTTCAAGCAGGTGTGCGGTTTTACCGCCCGGGGCGGCACACGCATCCAACACCCGCAAAGTTTTTTGTGCACCGGTTATCAGGCCTTGTAACAACAAGGGTGCTGCCAATTGCGCCCCGGCGTCCTGCACGGAAAACCATCCCTGTGCAAATCCCTCTAAGGCTGTGACTGGCTTGGCCAGCTGCAACAGCAAGCCGTCCTCGCCTATGGATTGCGTTTGCACACCGGCGGCCAGCCACTGGGCCTGTAATTCTTCCCGCGCCATTCGTCTGCGGTTAACGCGCACCGCCATGGGTGCGGCCACCAGACTGGCTTGCAAAATAGCTTGCCAATGCTGGGCATGGTCTTGTTTGACAGCAGTGATCCACCATTCGGGATGGTTCCAGCGGGCTTGAGGTTTTTGCGCCACGGCTTGCAGACAAGCCGTTTTTTCACGCCCGAAGCGGCGCACACAGGCATTGATAAACGCGGCCTGGGCCCGGGTTGAGGGGTCGCGCTTGGCGGCTTCCACCAGTTGATTCACCAGCGTATGCATGGGGTACATGGCTGATTCTTCGGCAATAGCCAGGGCCAGACCGACACACAACAAGGTGTCCACGGCTGGCGGCGGGCTGCGACTGACCAAGTGTTGACGAATAGCCTGGGTACGCCCCCACTCGCGCAGCACGGCAAACAACAAAGCCTGGGCAGCCGATCGCAATCGCGGCTCTACCGAAGCCAGCGCCAGCGCATGGTTGCTGCCGGCCCGAACCGCACGCAAGGCCTGGCTGCAAGCCTGCAATTGTTGCCATAGCGCAGGGGAATCAGCAGTCGAGCTTGTCGACAATGACACTGTGCTCAAAGCGCAGTGGCCGGTTTGAACTGGAACAAGCGCGCCAGCAGTGCTGCCGGGTATTGCTCAATCGCCTGGTTGTATTCCGTAATAGCTTCATTGAAGCGATTGAGTTCGGGTTGCACCAGCAGATCAAGTTCCAGCCAGCGCTGCTTTAAGGCATCCGGCATATTGATGTAGTAAACGTCGGGGTGTATCAAGGCGGCCCAGGCGTCCTGCAACTCGGCAGCGGCATCATGCAAGGCGCGGGCACTGTCTTCTTCCAGCGTATGGTTCTGCATGCGGGCAATCGCCACCGTGGATAAACCGGCAGCGACTTGCAAACGCGTCCAATGGCTTTGACCGAGTTCGGCACCGGCGTGGCCGTCCCACAATTGCGGCGCTTGCGTAGCGGCAGACACAGCGTGTTGCACGAGTTCCTGGTAATTGAGTAACACCGCTTCCAGCGGCCCGAACTGCTGCTTGACCTGGGCACGCAAGCGCACCAGCCGGTTGTAAGCGCCCAGCACCCAGAACACCAGCACGGCAATGAGAATCCAGAACCAGCGTGAATTCAGCATGACTCAGCCCCCGGTTTGACCAGAGCAGCCTTCGCAACAAGGCCCCCTAAGGGGCCGAGTCACTCAGTCTGCCGGTGTCTCTTCGTTGCTGCCTTCTTGCTGTTGTGCCAGAGCGAGTTCTTCTGCCTCAGTCTCGGCAATGGCGCGTCGCTCGGCCTCGTCCATCAAGTCCTTGGCTTTGCGGGCCTGGTGGTAAGCCATGCCTGAACCTGCCGGAATGAGTCGACCGACGATGACGTTCTCCTTCAAGCCGCGCAATTCGTCGCGCTTGCCCATGATGGCAGCTTCGGTCAGCACGCGGGTGGTTTCCTGGAAGGAAGCCGCGCTGATGAAACTGTCGGTGGACAAGGACGCTTTGGTGATACCCAGCAGCAAGTTGGTGTAAGTGGCCGGCAACTTGCCGTTGCGCTGCAATGCTTCATTGGTGTTGAGCATTTCAGAGCGTTCGATTTGCTCACCGCTGATGTAAGTGGTGTCGCCGACGTTGTCGACCACTACACGGCGCAGCATCTGACGAACAATCACTTCAATGTGTTTATCGTTGATCTTCACGCCTTGCAAGCGGTAAACGTCTTGCACTTCATCAACGATGTAGCGCGCCAGTTCTTCGATGCCGAGCAGTCGCAGAATATCCTGCGGATCAGCCGGGCCGTCGACGATGCTCTCGCCCTTGTTGACCACCTGGCCTTCGTGCACCACGATATTTTTCTCTTTGGGAATCAGTTCTTCCCAGACCGTGCCTTCAGGATCGGTGATCTGCAAGCGGATCTTGCCTTTGGTTTCCTTACCGAATGAAACGGTACCGGTCATCTCGGCCAGAATGCCTTTGTCTTTCGGTGTACGCGCTTCGAACAACTCGGCCACACGCGGCAAACCGCCGGTGATGTCCCGGGTTTTCTGACCTTCCACAGGAATACGCGCNAGCACNTCGCCNGGGCCNACGTCCTGACCGTCGCGCACTTGAATCAGTGCACCGACCTGGAAGCCTATGGTCACTGAATGGTCAGTGCCGGGGATCTTGACTTCCTTGCCGGACGCATCGATCAACTTGACCTGCGGGCGCACGACTTTGGTCGAACCGCGACGCTTGGGATCGATCACCACCAGCGTAGACAAGCCGGTGACCTCGTCCAATTGCTTGGCAACCGTCAGGCCTTCTTCCACATTTTCAAATTGTGTTTTGCCGGCAAACTCGGTGATCACAGGACGCGTCAACGGATCCCAGTTGGCCAGAATCGTGCCGGCCTTGATGTTCTGGTCCGGCTTGATGGCCAGGATGGCACCGTAAGGTACTTTGTGGCGCTCGCGCTCGCGGCCTTGTTCGTCATGGATGACGATTTCACCGGAACGTGAAATCACCACCAACTCTTTTTTGCTGTTGGTGACATAGCGCATGGTGGCGTTAAAGCCGATGACACCGTTGGACTTGGCGTCAACGCTGGAAGCCACAGCCGCACGCGAAGCCGCGCCGCCGATGTGGAAAGTACGCATGGTCAGCTGTGTGCCGGGTTCGCCGATGGACTGAGCGGCGATAACGCCGACTGCTTCACCGACGTTGACCAGACCGCCGCGGCCCAGATCGCGGCCATAGCATTTGGCGCACAAACCGAAGCGGGTTTCGCAGTTAAGCGCAGTGCGGACTTTGATTTCGTCAACACCGAGTAGCTCAATTTCGTCAATCAGGTCTTCGTCCAACATGTGACCGGCAGGCACCAGCACATCGCGGGTTTCAGGATGCACCACGTCTTCAGCCACGGTACGGCCGAGCACGCGGTCACGCAAAGACTCGATGACTTCACCACCTTCGACGATGGCGCGCATCAACTGACCGTTGCTGGTGCCGCAATCGACTTCAATGACCACCAGATCCTGCGTCACGTCAACCAGACGGCGTGTCAGGTAGCCTGAGTTAGCGGTTTTCAGCGCCGTGTCAGCCAGACCTTTACGGGCACCGTGGGTAGAAATGAAGTACTGCAACACGTTCAGGCCTTCGCGGAAGTTGGCCGTGATCGGTGTTTCAATGATGGAGCCGTCAGGCTTGGCCATCAGTCCGCGCATACCGGCGAGCTGACGGATTTGAGCGGCAGAACCGCGCGCGCCCGAGTCGGCCATCATGTAGATGGAGTTAAAGGATTCCTGCTCCACCTCGTTGCCGTGGCGGTCTATGGTTTTTTCCTTGCGCAACTGATCCATCATGACTTTGGAGACGGCGTCACCGGCCTTGCCCCAGATGTCAACCACTTTGTTGTAGCGCTCGCCGGAAGTGACCAGACCTGATACGTATTGCTGCTCAATGTCTTTGACTTCTTTTTCAGCGCTTTCAATGATGGCGTGTTTTTCAAATGGCACCAGCATGTCATCGATACAAATCGAGATACCGGCGCGAGTCGCCAGACGGAAACCGTTTTGCAACAGTTTGTCGGCGAACACCACGGTTTCTTTCAAACCACATTTGCGGAAGGAAGTGTTGATCAGCTTGGAGATTTCCTTTTTCTTCAGCGCCTTGTTCAAGTGGCTGAAAGGCAAACCGCGCGGCAGGATTTCCGACAGCAAAGCGCGACCGACGGTGGTTTCCACCAGCGAGGTGTTGCTGGAGAATTCGCCGGTGATCTTGTCCTTGGTCCATTCGGTCATTCGCACGGTGATCTTGGCTGTCAACTCGACCACGTTCGCATCCAAGGCGCGTTGCACTTCGCCGATATCGGCAAACACCAGGCCTTCGCCTTTGCCGTTGATGCGTTCGCGGGTGGTGTAGTACAAGCCCAGCACCACGTCTTGCGAAGGAACGATAGAGGGTTCGCCGTTGGCCGGAAACAGCACGTTGTTAGAGGCCAGCATCAGCGTGCGGGCTTCCATTTGCGCTTCTACCGACAAAGGAATGTGAACCGCCATCTGGTCGCCGTCAAAGTCGGCGTTGAAAGCGGAACACACCAAGGGGTGCAATTGAATCGCTTTGCCTTCGATCAAAATAGGTTCGAAAGCTTGGATACCCAAACGGTGCAGCGTAGGCGCACGGTTTAACAACACCGGGTGCTCTTTGATGACCTCTTCCAGAATGTCCCACACCACCGGTGTACCGGCTTCGACTTCTTTCTTGGCCGCTTTGATGGTGGTGGCAATGCCCATCAACTCCAGCTTGCTGAAGATGAAAGGCTTGAACAGTTCCAAAGCCATCAGCTTTGGCAAACCGCACTGGTGCAGTTTCAAAGTTGGGCCCACGGTGATCACAGAACGACCGGAATAGTCAACACGCTTGCCCAACAAGTTCTGGCGGAAACGTCCTGACTTGCCTTTGATCATGTCGGCCAAAGACTTGAGCGCGCGCTTGTTGGCGCCGGTCATGGCTTTGCCGCGACGGCCGTTGTCCAGCAAGCTGTCCACCGCTTCTTGCAGCATGCGCTTTTCATTGCGGGCAATGATTTCAGGCGCATTCAATTCCAGCAAACGTCGCAAACGGCTGTTGCGGTTGATGACGCGACGGTACAAGTCGTTCAAGTCGGAGGTGGCGAAACGCCCGCCATCCAACGGCACCAAGGGGCGCAGATCAGGCGGCAACACTGGCAGCACTGACAACACCATCCACTCAGGTTTGATACCTGATTTTTTGAAGGCTTCCAGCACTTTGAGGCGCTTGGCGTTTTTCTTGATCTTGATTTCGGAGCCGGTCAAATCGTTACGGAGTTTTTCAATCTCCATGTCGATTTCCATGGTCTCGAGCAAGTCGCGCACGCCTTCAGCGCCCATCTTGGCTTGGAATTCGTCACCGAGTTCGATGCGCTTGGCTTCATACTCGTCCTCGGTCATGATGGCGTATTTTTTCAGCGCGGTCATGCCGGGATCGGTCACCACATAAGCTTCGAAATACAACACGCGTTCGATGTCGCGCAAGGTCATGTCCAGCACCAGGCCCAAACGGCTTGGTAAGGATTTCAGAAACCAAATGTGAGCGCAGGGCGCGGCCAAGTCGATGTGACCCATGCGGTCGCGACGCACTTTGGTTTGTGTGACTTCAACGCCGCACTTCTCGCAAATCACACCACGGTGTTTCAGGCGTTTGTATTTGCCGCACAAGCATTCGTAGTCCTTGATAGGGCCGAAGATCTTGGCGCAAAACAAACCGTCACGCTCGGGCTTGAAAGTGCGGTAGTTGATGGTTTCGGGTTTTTTGACTTCGCCGAAAGACCATGAGCGGATTTTTTCCGGGGAAGCCAATCCGATTTTGATGGCATCGAAATGCTCATCAGGTGTGAACTGCTTAAAGAGGTCGAGTAATGATTTCATGAACGCTCCAACTCAATATCGATGCCCAATGAACGGATTTCTTTGACCAGCACGTTGAACGATTCAGGCATACCTGCTTCGATCGCGTGCTCGCCTTTGACGATGCTTTCGTAAACCTTGGTGCGGCCTTGCACGTCGTCAGACTTGACGGTGAGCATTTCCTGCAAGGTGTATGAAGCGCCATAGGCTTCCAGCGCCCAGACCTCCATCTCGCCGAAACGCTGACCACCGAACTGCGCTTTGCCGCCCAATGGTTGTTGTGTGACCAAGCTGTAAGGGCCGGTAGAACGTGCGTGCATTTTGTCGTCGACCAAGTGGTGCAACTTCAACACATGCATATAGCCGACGGTGGTGGGGCGATCGAACGCGTCACCGGTACGTCCGTCAAACAAATGTGCTTGTGTGCGAGCACCGGTCAAGCCCTTGGCTTTCACCACATCTTCAGGGTAAGCCAGCTTGAGCATGGTGCGGATGTCTTCTTCAGACGCGCCGTCAAATACGGGTGTGGCAAACGGTACGCCCAGCGACAAGTTGTGCGCCATTTCTTTCACGTCTTTGTCCGCCAGCGTGGCCAACTCTTCCTTATGGCCGGTGCTGTTGTAGAGGGTTTCCAGGAAGGTGCGCATTTCAGAAGCCTTGGCTTCCTCTTGCAGCATATGGCCGAGTTGCTGGCCAATGCCTTTGGCAGCCCAGCCCAAGTGCACTTCCAGCACCTGACCCACGTTCATACGTGAAGGCACACCCAAGGGGTTGAGCACGATGTCGACCGGGGTACCGTCGGCCATGTAAGGCATGTCTTCGACAGGCACGATTTTGGAGACCACGCCTTTGTTGCCGTGACGCCCGGCCATTTTGTCGCCCGGTTGCAAACGGCGTTTGACCGCCAGATACACCTTGACCATTTTCAACACACCGGCAGGCAACTCGTCGCCTTGGGTGAGTTTTTTACGCTTTTCTTCGAAGGACAAATCAAAACTGTGGCGGGTTTGCGCCAGCGCATTTTTGATGGACTCGAGTTGAGACGCCACCTCTTCATCGGCAGGACGGATATCAAACCAGTGGAATTTTTCAACTGCAGCCAAGTAGTCTTTGTCGATCTTGCTGCCCTTAGGCAACTTGTTCGGGCCGCCGTTGGCGGTTTTACCCAACAGCAATTTGTGGATACGGTCGAATGCATCGGCCTCCACAATACGCAGCTGGTCGTTCAAGTCAAGACGGAAACGTTTGAGTTCATCGTCAATGATTTGCTGGGCGCGCTTGTCGCGCACAATGCCTTCGCGGGTGAACACTTGCACATCGATGACCGTGCCTTGTGAGCCTTGGTCCACGCGCAATGAGGTGTCTTTCACGTCAGACGCTTTTTCGCCGAAGATGGCGCGCAGCAATTTTTCTTCCGGTGTCAGCGTGGTCTCACCCTTGGGTGTGACCTTGCCGACCAACACATCGCCGGGCTGCACTTCAGCGCCAACGAAGATGATGCCGGACTCGTCCAAACGGTTGAGTTGTTGCTCTGCCAGGTTGGGAATGTCACGTGTGATTTCCTCGGCACCCAATTTGGTGTCACGCGCCATCACCACGAGTTCTTCAATGTGAATCGAGGTGTAACGATCTTCGGCCACCACACGCTCAGAAATGAGGATGGAGTCTTCGAAGTTGTAACCGTTCCAGGGCATGAAAGCGACTAGCATGTTCTGACCCAAGGCCAGTTCACCCAAATCGGTGGAGGCGCCGTCGGCGATCACGTCACCCTTGGCGAGTTTGTCGCCGCGTTTGACGATAGGGCGTTGATGGATGTTGGTGTTTTGGTTGGAGCGCTGGTACTTGATCAGGTTGTAAATGTCCACACCGACTTCACCGGCTTGTGTTTCCGCGTCGTTGACACGCACCACGATGCGGGTGGCATCAATGTAGTCCACCACACCGCCGCGCAATGCGGTGACGACTGTGCCGGAGTCGATCGCGGCTACACGTTCGATGCCGGTTCCGACAAAAGCTTTTTCGGGACGCAACACAGGCACAGCTTGTCGCTGCATGTTCGCACCCATCAAGGCGCGGTTCGCGTCATCGTGCTCAAGGAACGGCACCAATGAAGCGGCCACAGACACGATTTGCGCTGGTGACACGTCCATGTACTGCACACGCTCTTTGCTGCACAAAATGGATTCGCCTTTTTCACGGGCAGACACCAAGTCGCCGGTCAATCGATCGTCTTTGTCAAGCGTGGCGTTCGCTTGCGCGATCACGTACTTGGCTTCTTCGATGGCTGACAGGTAATCGATTTCGTTGGTGACCTGCGCATCATGCACACGGCGGTAAGGGGTTTCAATGAAACCGTATTCGTTCAAACGCGCGTACAAAGACAGCGAGTTGATCAAACCAATGTTCGGGCCTTCAGGTGTTTCAATCGGGCAGACGCGGCCGTAATGCGTAACGTGCACGTCGCGCACTTCGAATCCGGCACGTTCACGAGTCAAACCGCCCGGGCCAAGCGCCGATACGCGGCGCTTGTGGGTGATCTCAGACAAGGGGTTGGTCTGGTCCATGAACTGCGACAACTGTGACGCACCGAAGAACTCTTTGAGTGCCGCAGAGATGGGCTTGGAGTTGATCAGGTCATGCGGCATCAAAGGCTCTTGCTCGGCTTGACCCAAACGCTCTTTGACAGCTTTTTCGATACGCGCCAAACCGGTGCGGTATTGGTTTTCAGCGA
>JGI25912J50252_10000232_pt1 | contig 17309 bp, 23 predicted proteins | sample LauGreSBDMM110DD_2_FD_50252 | JGI IMG/M metagenome (IMG submission 50252)
AGCCGCCACACCCTGCCCATAGCGGGCATACAGCCGCAAGCGACCCTCGGTGTCATATATATAGGTACCCGCCGAGTGGTCTAGGGTGTAGTTGGCCCCCTTTGCGCCCTCCACCTTTTTGTAATAAATCTTGAAATCTTTGGCCAAGACGGGTAGCTCGGTCAAAGAGGGAATCAGTGCCACAAATGTGGAGTCGAAATTGCCCATATAGGTTTGCAGTAATTCAGGGGTGTCTCGCTCGGGGTCCAAGCTGATGAAAATGGCTTGCATCTTGTCGCCTTGGGCGCCTAAGTTTTGCTTGACCTGCGCCATTTCACTCATGGTGGTGGGACAAAAATCGGGACACTGGGTGAAGCCAAAAAACACCATCACCACTTTGCCTTTGAAGTCCGCCAAACTGCGGGTTTGACCCGTGGGGTCGGGCAAAGAAAAGCCCTTGGCATAGTCTGCGCCGGTTAAATCGATGGACTGAAAACGTGGCTTGTCGGGTGAACAAGCCAGCAGCAGCAACACCAAGCACAAGCCTAGAAAACGCCTCATACAGACCCCGGCAAATAATGATCAATCAAAAAGGCGAGAAACAGCAGACTCAGGTGGTAGAGCGAAAATTTGAAGGTTTTTTTGGCGAGTTCATCAGAGTAGTTGCGCCACAGCGCCCATGCGTAGGCACAGAACATCACGCTGAGAATGAGTGCGATGACTAGGTAAAACAAACCACTCATGCCGTAAACAAAGGGCATCAAGCATGCGGCCAACAACACAAAGGTGTAGAGCAAAATTTGCAAGCGTGTGAACTCGTTGCCGTGGGTCACAGGCAGCATGGGCAGGCCCGACTTGCGGTAATCCTCCACCCGGTACAAAGCCAAGGCCCAAAAATGCGGCGGAGTCCACAAGAAAATAATCAGGCACAAAATCAAAGATTCAGGGCTGACCTCGCCGGTCATGGCTGCCCAACCCAACACCGGCGGCATGGCACCCGATGCCCCGCCAATGACGATGTTTTGGGGCGTCAGCGGCTTCAAAATAACGGTGTAAACAATCGCGTAGCCCACAAACGTGGCGAAGGTCAGCCACATGGTGAGGGGGTTGACCCAGATGTACAAAATGGCCGATCCCAACACGCATAAAACGCCTGAAAACAGCAAGGTCTCGCGGTCGCTTAACTCGCCTTTGGCCGTGGGTCGCCAAGAGGTGCGCTTCATGCGGGCATCGATAGCTTTTTCCACAATGCAATTAAAGGCGGCAGCCGCTCCCGAGACCAACCAAATACCCAAACACGCAATAGCGCCCAAGCGCACATCAGGCCAGGAAGGCACACCGGGCACGGCCAAGACCATACCGATGAGTGCACAAAACACGATCAACTGAATCACGCGTGGTTTGGTGAGGGCATTGAACTGTTGCCAACGCAGGGGCATGAAACTGGCAAGCGCTCTCATCAATCAGGCCTTGAAAAAGTCGTGGCGATATGCCTTGAAGATCGAGATTCGGTGATCCCCAAAGACCAGCTTAACAACATCAGCAAACCCGCCGCGCTGGCGGTGTGAAGCAAGGCCGCCAGCAAAGGCCAACCCAGCACCGCATTAGACACACCGGTGATGAATTGCAACAAAAGCACCAGCCACAGCCCTTTGGCTTGCAGAGTCAGGCCGTGTTTGTGCAACAAAAAAGCCGACCACAGCAGCAACAAGGCCACCGGCACCGCATGCCAGCGGTGAACAAAATGAATGGCGGTTAAGGCCTGAAAGGGCAAAGCCTCGCCCAGGCCATCCACCCCCAAATGCCGCCACAGCTCGAAGCCTTTATCGAAGTTCATCTCTGGCCACCAAGCACCTTGGCACTTAGGGTAAGTGTCACAGGCCATGACCGCATAGTTGGAGCTGACCCAAGCCCCCATCACCACTTGCACCAGCAGCAAGCCCACAGTGGCCATCAACCACCAGCGCACGCTGCTGGGCAGTGCCAAGCGCGATTCGGCCCACAGCGCATGGCGCTGACGCAGCAATTGAATCAACAGCAACACCAGCAGCAACATGCCGCCCAACAAATGCAAGCTGACGATGGCGGGGAACAACTTCATGGTGACGGTTAAAGCGCCAAAAGCGCCTTGCACACAGACCCACACCAAAGTGAGGGTGGGCCAAGCCCACAGGGTTCTATCGCGTTTCCAGGAAAAAACCGCCAGCGTCAAAATCAGCACACCCACCGTCATGGCCAAATAGCGATGAATCATCTCTATCCAAGCTTTGCTGAGTGTGACCGGTCCAGTGGGCATGGCGCTTTGCGCGGCTTCTATCGCTTCACCCGCACCCAAGGGCGACATATAGCCATAGCAGCCAGGCCAATCGGGACAGCCCAAGCCAGAGTCGCTTAAGCGGGTGAAAGAGCCAAACAGCACCAAATCGAAACACAAGAAAAGGGTGAGAGCGGTGAGGTGGTGAACACGTTGCGGCACATCATGGTGGCGGTGTCGCAGCCACACCCATGCCAGTGGCCCCATGGCCACCACGGCGGCCAGCAGCAGCAATCTCAGAATCGGTTCGAGGTTAAAAAGTGCGACTTCTTGCATGCTGTCAGCGTCCCGCTTTGTCCCAAGACACCGCAGCGCGTAAGAGTCGCTCCCAGTCCTTGCGCATGCGTGGGGCTTGATCGACTTGTAAGTTCGCTGGAAAACGCATCATCCAGTCACCCTTGGGGTCAACCAAGTAAAGATGCTCAGGCAAGGCTTGAGAGGCTTGGGGTCTGAGCCACTTGGCAACTTCATCTTGGGGAACACGCAAGACAAAAGCATCTTGCAAGCCGGCGAGCAAGGCCGCATCCACCGGCGCATCGTCAGTGATCAGCCAGACCCAATCGGTGCGGTCGCGCTCACGTCCCAAGGCTGTGCGGGACTGGCGCTGCAAAAACAGGTTTTGCTGGCAGGCGCTGTCGCAAGCACCGCCCGACACACTGACCAGCAACCACTGCTTTTGCAGGCTGCGAAGTGGAACTGTATTGCCTTTCAAGTCTGTGGCTTGTATGTCTGGCATGGCAACCGGGGGCAAAACCAATTCGCCAAAACTGCGCAAACTTTGCGGGCGAAGCACATAAAAAGTCAGGTAGGAGGCGATGACAGGTGCCGCACACACCAGCAAAACCAACAACATGCGTAAGCGCCCACCCGTGGTTTGCCGCGCATCGGCCTCCGCCACCGCGCCAGGCTCAGGCAAGTCGTACACCGTTAAACCCAAGGGCTGGGGTAATGAAGAATCAGTTTGTTTGTCGGCCATAAAGCAGGGCTTTGATCCATTGAAACCAGAGATAAAGAAATGCCAGCAGTGCACTGAGGGCAAACCATTGAAAGGCGTAACCATGATTTTTGTCTGCCGTCACGCCAACTTCAAACCAATCCCGACGCAAGCTGTCGCCATCGGCTCCGGTTTGCACTACCAACGCCCGCACATTGTCTTGCACCAGCGCTTGCATTTGGGCGAGATCTAAATTAGCCCTGATTTGGGGAAGTTTCTCTTCAAGGCTTGCAGCAGGTCGGCCTAACTCGAAAATTTGCGACAGAGGCGGCGCGATGCGAGCCTGAAAGACTTGGTTGTTTATGGGTGCTGGCAAAGAGGGCAGTTTGCGCGGATCTAGGGCATCACGCTCAACCCAGCCACGCTGCACCCACACCACCTGCCCGGCTTGCAACCGCAAGGGCGTCATCACCCAAAAACCCACCCGTCCACGGTGAGCGCGGTTATCTAAAAAAACGGTTTTATCGTTGAGCCACTCGCCTTGCAACAAAATGCGCCTGTGTATTTGCGCCCAAGCAGAAGGGTCTTGGGTGAGCTGCGCCAAACCCAGTGGCGGCAATTGCGCTTGTTGATCAATGGCTTGCTGCAGCTGAATCTTTTGCTCTGCGCGAGAAAGTTGCCAAAAGCCCAAACGCAGGGTCAAGGCCACGCAGACCGCCGCCAGCACAGCCCAAAACAAGCGGCTTCGCAAAGTCGGTGCATGGGTGGGGCTAATCGAAGTCAAAGGATAATCACCTGCATGACACTATTCATTGCTCTGGCCTTTTTAGGCATTTTGGCCAGCCTCGCCGCCGCCTTGTTTTTCATGGTTCGCAACAAACCAGAAAACGAAGATGCGCCCAAGGCTTCCCCCATGGCCAAGGCCTTGGCTTTTCGAATCGGCATTTCTGTGGTGTTGTTCATCAGCATTTTGGTGTCTTGGAAAATGGGTTGGATTCAGCCCAGCGGTATTCCTTTAAGACCCATTTAAACCTTGAAACAAAAGGGCCGCAAAAGCGGCCCTTGTTTTGAACTGAGTTTCTCAGAGCCAGTACACCAAGATGTACAAGCCTAACCACACCACGTCAACGAAGTGCCAGTACCAAGCAGCACCCTCGAAGCCAAAATGTTTTTCAGAGGTGAAATGGCCTTTTTGCAAGCGCAAGGTGATGAACAGCAGCATCAACATGCCAACGAACACATGGAAACCATGAAAGCCGGTGAGCATGTAGAAAGTGGAGCCATACATGCCGGAGGTGAGCTTGAGGTTTAAATCTTGATAGGCATGGAAATACTCGTAACCTTGAACGAATAAGAACACGATACCCAAGACAACGGTGAGCCACATGAAGGCAATGGTCTTGGCACGCTGGTTGGCGATCAAAGCATGGTGGGCAATGGTGAGTGTCACGCCAGAGCTCAGCAACAAAGCGGTGTTGATGGTGGGCAACCAAAACGGTGTCATTGTTTGGAAGGGCTCGATGATGCCAGCAGGCGAGGCGGTAGCACCCGCCGCAATGCTGGGCCAAACCGCTTTAAAGCCAGGCCACAGCAAGGCATTTTCAGGGTCTGCCAACATGGGCACTGAGTGTGCACGTGCCCACCACAGCGCCGAGAAGAAAGCGCCAAAGAACATCACCTCAGAGAAGATAAACCAACTCATGCTCCAGCGAAATGAGAGATCAATCTTGCGGCCGTAAAGACCAGATTCGCTCTCAGAGACGGCAGCGCTGAACCATTTGAACAACACGCCCAGCCAAATCACCATGCCCAGCATTAATGAATACTTGCCCCAATTGATGTCGTTGATCCATTGGCTGGCACCCAGAATGACAAAAAACAATCCCAAGCGAGGCCAAGGCCGGATAGGGAGAAGGCTCGGGTACATAGTAATGTGGCGTAGTGCCGTGGGACGTGCTGCTCATCTCGACTCCTTTTATTTCGCAACCACCAGATTGACCACAACAATCAACCCGATCACAAACAACAGACCTGCCACCAAACCCACGCCCAACACATGCAAAGGAGTGATATTGGCCAGATCTTCCTGAAACTCACTGTTTTTTCGAATACCAATAAAAGACCAAGACACCGCCAAAATGGCGCGCCACAAGGGTCGCTTGACCGCTTCGGGTTGGGTGACGGTGGGATTGTCCACGCTCATGAGCCCACCTGATTTAAAGGCACAGACACTGCGGCACTGGGCGCGGGAGGTATGCCGCTGCCCACTTCAAAAAAGGTATAGGACAGCGTGATGGTGGTCACATCTTTAGAGAGTTTTTTATCGATGACAAAAGCCACCGGCCACAGCTTTTTCTCGCCTGGCGCCAAGGTGTATTGGTTAAAGCAAAAACACTCAAGCTTATTAAAATGCGCGCCAGCTTGCTTGGGCGCATAGCTGGGAATGGCCTGCGCGGACATGGCGCGGTCTTGCACATTTTGAAACTCATACATGACCGTGGCCATTTCGCCTGGATGAACCTTGAGGCTGTTTTGCATGGGCTTGAAATGCCAAGGGCCGCGCGCATTGGCGTCAAACTCTACAGTGATGAGGCGACTGGTGTCGACTTGGCTGTTTTTAGGCTCCGCCAAGCGGGCATTGCCCGAACCGGGCAGCTCTTTTTCACCCAAGGCCAAAATATTGATGCCCGTCATCTCGCATATTGCCAAATACAAAGGCACCAGTGCATAGCCAAAACCAAACATGGCTAAGGTCACCACAGCGAGTTTTCGCAGCATCAGCAAGTTGGCGTGGCGCAGACCCATGGCTTTGGCTTAAACGGGGTTTAACAAAGTGATCTTGGCAAAGATGCCGATGAAAAAAACAACCGATACCGAGATCAATACCAGGCCTAGGCGAAGGTTGTTTTTTTTCTGTTGGGGCGTCATAGCAAAGGTTATCGCTTTAAAGATCAGGCCACGATACGGGTAGCGTCGCGGTTGAGCTTGGGCGGTGTCTCAAAGGTGTGGAAAGGTGCAGGAGAAGGAACTTCCCACTCCAAGCCTTCAGCAGCTTCCCAAGGACGCTGAGGGGCTGGCTCGCCCTTGCCGCGCATGGTTGGCAACACCACAAAGAAGAAGAAATACACCTGAGCAAAACCAAAGGCAAACGCACCCACAGAAGCCAGCGCGTTGAAGTCGGCAAATTGCATGGGGTAATCGGCATAACGGCGTGGCATGCCAGCCAAGCCCAAAAAGTGCATGGGGAAGAAGGTCACGTTGAAGGAAATAAGAGTCCACCAAAAGTGAATCTTGCCGCGGGTTTCGTTGTACATGACACCGGTCCATTTGGGCGCCCAGTAATAGTAGCCCGCGAACATGGTGAACAAAGAACCCGCCACCAACACATAGTGGAAATGCGCCACCACGTAATAGCCGTCTTGCAGTTGCAAGTCGATAGGGGCCATGGCCAAGATGAGGCCGGTAAAGCCACCCATGGTGAACACGAAGATGAAGCCCACGGCAAACAACATGGGGGTTTCAAAGGTCATGGAACCGCGCCACATGGTGGCGATCCAGTTGAACACCTTCACACCTGTAGGAATAGAGATCAACATGGTGGCGTACATAAAGAACAACTGACCCGGTGACCGGCATGCCAGTGGTGTACATGTGGTGAGCCCATACGATGAAAGACAAAATCGCGATGGACGACGTGGCGTAAACCATGGAGGCATAGCCAAATAATTTTTTGCGGGAAAAAGCGGGAATGATTTGGCTGACGATACCGAAGGCCGGCAAGATCATGATGTAGACCTCGGGGTGACCAAAGAACCAGAAAATATGCTGGAACATGACAGGGTCGCCGCCTGCGGCAGGGTTAAAGAATGTGGTGCCGAAATGGCGGTCGGTGAGGGTCATGGTGATGGCGCCAGCCAACACAGGCATGACAGCAATCAACAAATACGCAGTGATCAGCCAAGTCCAGACAAACATAGGCATCTTCATCAGGGTCATGCCAGGCGCGCGCATGTTCAAGATGGTGACGATGATGTTGATCGAACCCATGATGGAAGAAGCACCCAAGATATGCAGCGCAAAAATAGCCGCGTCCATGGAGGGTCCCATTTGCAGTGACAAAGGCGCGTAAAGCGTCCAACCGCCGCTGGGGGCGCCGCCGGGCATGAAAAAGGAGCCAGCCAAAAGCAAAGCAGCGGGAATCATCAGCCAAAAGCTGAAGTTGTTCATGCGCGCAAAAGCCATATCGGCAGCACCAATTTGCAATGGAATCATCCAGTTGGCAAAGCCCACGAAGGCCGGCATGATGGCGCCAAACACCATGATCAGACCATGCATGGTAGTGAGTTGGTTAAACAACTCGGGGTTGACCAATTGCAAGCCCGGTTGGAACAACTCAGCGCGTATGCCCAGCGCCAAGACGCCACCAATGATCAACATGGTGAACGCAAACAGCAGGTAAAGCGTGCCAATGTCTTTGTGATTGGTCGCATACACCCAACGGCGCCAGCCGTGAGGTGCACCGTGGTGGTCGTCGTGTGCATGGTCGGCCCCGTGGCCGTGGGGGTCAAGTACAGCGCTCATAGAAGATTCCTTGAAATTAAACGGGGTTTACTTACGTGCAGCAAGCACTTCGGCAGGCTGAACCATTTGTCCGGTCTTGTTGGACCAGTTGTTTTTGGTGAAACTGATGACGGCGGCAATTTCGCTGTCGGAAAGTTGTTTCCAAGCGGGCATGGTTTGGTTGTTTTGACCATTCAGCAAGACTTTGATTTGCTTGAGGTTGTCAGCATCCAGCACCACAGTAGCCCCGTCCAGGGCTTTGATGGGGCCCATGCCTTTGCCAGTGGCTTGGTGGCAGGATTGGCAATTGGAGGCATAGACTTTCTCGCCCTTTTGCATCAACTCAGCCATGGTCCACACTTTGCTCGGGTCTTCTTGCTTGGCAGCGAGCTTTTTGTTTTGCTCAGTCACCCACGCGGTGTACTCTTCAGCGCTAACCACTTTCACATGGATAGGCATGTAAGCATGCTCTTTGCCACACAACTCTTGGCATTGACCATGGAAGTCGCCGGTTTTTTCTGCACGAAACCATGTGTCGCGAACAAAACCGGGAATAGCGTCTTGTTTGATACCAAAAGAGTTCACTGCAAACGAGTGAATCACGTCATTTGAGGTGGTGATGATGCGAATTTTTTTGTCGACAGGCACAACCAAGGGGTTGTCAACCTTCAGCAAATAGTCGTCGGTGGGTTCGGGCTTGCCGCTGTTGGACATTTCACGCTGCGCATTGTCCAAGGTGGAGACAAAGCCAATCCCCTCGCCCTCACCCTTGATGTAGTCATAGCCCCATTTCCACTGATAGCCAGTGGCCTTGATGGTGAGATCCGCGTTGGAGGTGTCTTTGCTGGCGACCACGGCTTTGGTGGCTGGCAGGGCCATCAAAATAACAATCACAAAAGGCACTACCGTCCAAGCAATTTCAACTTTGAGCGACTCATGGAAAGTGGCGGCTTTATGGCCCACCGATTTGCGGTGCTTCAAAATTGAATAAAACATGACGCCAAACACCGCCACAAAAATCACCGTACAGATGATCAACATGAACCAGTGCAGCCAAACTTGCTCTTCCGCAATTTTGGTGACCGGTGGATGCAGGTTCAATTGACGCACTGCGGGGCCGCCGGGTAAATCGTTGACCGCCCAGGCCAAGGTGGAGCCCAAGGCGAACAAGGCAATGCATGCCTTTTCAAATTTTCTGTAAATGTTGTTCATCATGTCTGTAAATATTCAACAAGGGGGAATCCATTCAAGCCATCGATTCTAACCATCACAGCAGCGAATCAGCCTGACGTGAATCTTTCAGTCTTAGCTCTTACGCTGGCTGGGGAGTTGACTTCGCAAATCACTCACCGAAATATGGGCCATTTCTGAGGGCAAAGCTTTCTCGGGGGCCTTAAAAGCATGGCCATAAATGATTTCAAAACGCAGCGCCAAACGACCTGAGCTTTGTGGGGTTATCAGGGTGTCTTGCAATGCTGTGTGCAGGCCCGACAACCATTTTTTGCCACGCAACGCCGCAAACCGTTGCGGATGTAAATTGCGCCCCAAACTGCGCAAGTCTGCCAACAAGGCTTGCACATGGGGGTAGGTCAAAGTGATGTGCTCCATGTCCATGATGGGCTGGGCAAAGCCTGAGGCCAGCAACATATCGCCCCAATCGTGCATATCGGTGAAGTCATGCGCTGCAGGGGGCCAGCCCAGTTGGGTGTACAGGGTCTTGAGGCTGCGCAAGGTGTCTGGCCCCAAACATGAAAACATCACAAAGCCCTCTGGGGCCAAGCAGGCTTGCCACTGCGCCATGCAGTCTTGAGGGCGGGCTTGCATGTGCAAACCCATATTCGCCCACAACATGTGTGCGGGTTGGGGCGGGGACAAAGCAAAGCGCGGCGAGTTTTGACGCCAACGTTGCCACCAAGGCTGGCTCAAATTTTGTCGCGCATGCGACAAAAGCGCGGCGCTGGGCTCGATGACCGTACAAGCAGATTGAGGGTATTGCTGACTGACCACGGCCTGCGAAGCCCAGCCACCCAAACTTGGTTGCCAATGCACCCAATGCGCGGGTGGGCTGCGAATAAACCTCAATCGCTGCGCCATGCGCTTGGCCACTTCATCATGCAACCAAGCAGACGGGCTTTGCACGGCAATGTGCTCCCAACGCTTGGCAGCCACTGGGTCTAAAGGGGGAAGCAGTTCACTTTTTTCGAGTGAAGAATTCGCAGACATAAAGCGCTTGAGTTTGTTCAGATAAGGTGTATGTCACCCACCCCTTCAGCATACCGAAAATGGCGACCACGCCTGAGCTTGCCGCGCTTAACCCTGCCGGGGCTGTGTCACGCCTGCGGGCAATGGGCTTGGCAAGCGCTGTGCCCTTTGTGTGAAAGTTTGGGCGACACCAGTTCTGTAGCAAGNTGCTTAGGCTGCGCATTGCCCTCTTCGCTTTCGACGTGCACAGCCTGCGCTACACAAGCGCCGCCTTGGTCGATTTGTGTCGCTGCCAAGGCCTACACCGCGGCTTGGAAAGACCTGATCAGCGCTTTCAAATTTGAGGGCCAAGCCGGTTTGGCTTATTTTTTAGGCCAGCAGATGCGACANAAGGCAGCTATTGCAGAGTTGGTGCGGGCTTGTGATTACTTGGTGCCTGTGCCTTTGTCTGCGCAAAGATTACGCCAGCGCGGCTTTAACCAAGCTTTGTTGCTGGCCAGACAACTCTGCGCGCAGCGCTGTTTGGCGCAAGGGCTGATTCGCTGGCGAGACACCGCTGCGCAATCGGGCTTGCCGCGTCAACAGCGCTTGCTCAACCTAAACCAAGCCTTCATGGTGCCGCCNAAAAACGCACAACGCTTGCGCGGCTCGCGGGTNGTGTTGGTCGACGACGTGATGACCACGGGTGCCACCTTGCGTGCCTGCACGCTGGCGCTTTTGTCAGCGGGCGTGGCGCGAGTCGATGTGGTGGTGCTGGCACGCACGCTGGGCCAAAATTAAAACTCCATGCGTCAAGCCACAATGCAGGCTTAGACAGCGAGGCAGCATGTTTCACATCGTTTTGGTTCAGCCCGAAATACCCCCTAACACCGGCAACATCATCCGCTTGGCCGCCAACACGGGTTGCAGTTTGCATTTGGTCGAGCCGCTGGGTTTTTCTATGCAAGACAAGCAAATGCGCCGCGCCGGTTTGGATTACCACGAGTACGCCAGCGTCAAACGCCACGCCAGTTGGCAAGCTTTTGTTGAGGCCGAGCAGCCCAGCGTTTCGCGCAGTTTTGCCCTCAGCACGCATGGCAAGCAATCGGTATTTGACCAAGCATTTCAGGCGGGCGACTGGCTGGTGTTTGGCGCAGAAACCAGCGGTTTAGCAACTGAAGTACGGGCTTTTTTTCAAGCCCAGAACATTCTTCGACTGCCTATGTTGGAAGGTCAACGCAGCTTGAATTTATCCAACGCCGTGGCCATCACGGTATTTGAAGCCTGGCGACAAAACAGCTTTGCCATCGCGCCACCTCAAGGGTAGCGGCGCACCAAAGACTCGGCCACACACACCGGTTTGTCTGAGCCCTCACGCTCTACGCTCACTTTCCAAGTCATTTGCACGCCTTGCTTGTCGATGGCCTCGCAAGCCAGCAAATGCATATGGGCACGCAGGCGGCTGTTCACCGGCACAGGTGCGGTGAAACGCACTTTGTTCAAGCCGTAATTGATGCCCATGCGCGAGCCTTGAATCTCAAACGCCGACTCAAAAAACTGCGGCAACAGCGACAAGGTTAAAAAACCATGCGCAATGGTGGTGCCAAAAGGCCCGCTTTGGGCTTTGTCGGCGTCGGTGTGAATCCACTGGTGGTCGCCGGTGGCTTGGGCAAACAAATTGATCTGCTCTTGCGTGACCACCACCCAATCGCTGACCGCCACATCTTGGCCCACGCTGCTGGCCAAGTCTTGTAAGGAGGCAAATATTTTCATCTCAGAAACCCGCTTTGTCTGTCAGAAGCTGGCAGTCTAGCGCCTCAACTAAAATCAGTTGCTTTGCCATTGTCAAATTCACTGCTATGAGCGCTTTTCACGAAGAAACTGTTTTATCCGTCCACCATTGGACCGACCGCCTGTTCAGCTTCACCACCACCCGCGATATGGCTTTGCGCTTCTCCAACGGTCACTTCACCATGATTGGCCTGAAGGTGAATGACAAGCCTTTGCTGCGCGCCTACAGCATAGTCAGCGCCAACTATGAAGAGCATTTGGAATTTTTAAGTATCAAGGTACCCGACGGCCCACTCACCTCGCGGCTGCAACACATTCAAGTGGGCGACAAAGTGGTGGTGGGGCGCAAACCCACGGGCACTTTGCTGATTGACTATTTGCTCCCAGGTAAGAACCTGTATTTGCTGGGCACCGGCACCGGCATGGCGCCTTATATGTCTGTGATTCGCGACCCCGACACCTATGAGCGCTTTGAAAAAGTGATTCTGGTGCACGGTGTGCGCGAAGTCAAAGAGTTGGCCTACCACGACTACCTCACCGAAGAACTGCCACAGCACGAGTTGTTGGGTGAGATGGTCAGTGCGCAGTTTTTGTATTACCCCACGGTCACCCGAGAGCCTTTCAAAAACCAAGGCCGCATGACCGATTTGATTGCTTCAGGCAAATTGTTCAGCGACTTGGGCCTTCCGGCCTTCAACCCCGAGACCGACCGCGTGATGCTGTGCGGCAGCCCGCAAATGCTCAAAGACCTGAAAACCATGCTGGAAGAACGCCACTTTAAAGAAGGCAACACCACCACGCCCGGCGACTTTGTGGTGGAGCGGGCGTTTGTAGAGCAATAAACCCTAAACCCTCTCAATGATGACCGCAATCCCCTGCCCCACACCTATGCACATGGTGCACAACGCGTAACGCCCACCGGTGCGCTGCAGTTGGTTGGTGGCGGTGGTTACCAGCCTAGCGCCTGACGCGCCCAGCGGGTGACCCAAAGCAATCGCNCCGCCATTGGGATTCACGCGGGGGTCATCATCTTGCAAACCCAGCATGCGCAACACCGCCAAGCCTTGGGCGGCAAAGGCCTCNTTNAGNTCAATCACATNCATTTGCGCCAGCGTCAAACCGGTGAGCGCCAGCACTTTCTCGGTGGCGGGTGCGGGGCCTATGCCCATGATGCGCGGGGGCACACCGGCGGTCGCCATGCCCACCACGCGGGCGCGGGGGGTTAAGCCGTGCTTGGCGGCACTGGCTTCATCGGCCAACAAAATCGCACACGCGCCGTCATTCACCCCACTGGCGTTGCCTGCGGTCACCGTGCCATCTGGGCGCACCACGCCTTTAAGCTGTGCCAGTTTTTCCAAACTGGTTTCACGCGGATGCTCGTCTTTGTCCACCACGATGGGCTCGCCTTTTTTCTGCGCAATGCTGACCGACGTGATTTCTTGCGCCAAGATGCCCGCCTTTTGCGCGGCCACTGCCTTCATTTGACTGGCCAAAGCCATGCGGTCTTGGGCCTCGCGCTCAATTTTGTAATCGGAGGCCACGTTTTCTGCGGTTTCGGGCATGGCGTCCACGCCGTACATGGCTTTCATGAGGGGGTTGACGAAGCGCCAGCCAATGGTGGTGTCGAAAAATTTGCGGATTGCGCCCAAACGCTGCTTCGGCTTTGGGCATCACAAACGGTGCACGGCTCATGCTTTCCACACCACCGGCAATCATCAAACCGGCTTCACCGGCGCGAATAGCGCGGGCTGCCGTGCCAAGTGCGTCCATGCCAGAGCCACACAAGCGGTTGATGGTCGCGCCTGGAATTTCTAGGGGCAAGCCCGCCAACAGGCTGGCCATGTGCGCCACATTGCGGTTGTCCTCGCCGGCTTGGTTAACGCAACCGTAAAGCACATCACTCACCGCTTGCCAGTCAACGCTCGGGTTTCTCGCCATCAAAGCCTTTAATGGCACAGCCGCCAAATCATCGGTGCGCACACCAGACAAAGCGCCGCCGTAACGGCCAAACGGGGTGCGAACAGCGTCGCAAATAAAAGCGTGGTTCATGCAAATCTCTGGTTAACAATACAAGCCATGTTCAATCCTTCACAAGAAGATGTCAGGCGGTTCTTCTGCCAAGTCTATGCCAAGCAACAAAGCACGCATTTAAACGATGCGCTGGAAACGCTGGCAGGCTTGTGGGTGGCAGAGCACCCCGAATACGCCACAGATTTATCCGATGTCGATACAGCGCTGGCCAANCAGTACAAGGGCGANGATGGTCAATCCAACCCGTTTTTGCATTTATCCATGCATGTGTCTGTCAGCGAGCAATGCTTCCATAGACCAACCACGCGGTATTCGACAAGCGGTAGAGCTGTTGGCAGCCAAGCGAAACAGCTTGCACGACGCCCACCACGAGGTGATGGAATGCTTGGGCACTATGCTGTGGGAGAGCCAGCGCAGTGGGCGCCCGCCCGATGGCCAAGCCTATGTAGCCGCGGTTCAGCGCTTGGCCACCCGCGACTGAAGCTTTAGCGAAACTTAGACTGAGGAACCGTCTTTAATTCGCCCTGCTGGCTGCTGACGTAAGCGGACAATTCTTTAAGTTCAGCCAGCGTAAATTGCTTGGCAATACCTCCCATCACACCATTGGCGCGACCCCAAGTAGCCTGACCGTCTTGTTTATAAGACTTGAGAGAAACATAAAGGTAATCTTTGTACTGTCCCGCAATCTTGGGGTAGGTAGGCACCACGGGTTTGTTCAGGTTGGCACCATGGCAAGAACTGCAAGCGCCTTTGGTTAATAAAGCGGCCACCGCAGTGGGCGGCTCGGAAGCTTTCTCTGGCGGTGGGGGAGCGTCATCTTTGCCATGGGATTCGTAATAGGCGGCCATGTCTGCCATGTCTTTGGCAGAAAGCGAGGCCGCAATGCTGCGCATGGTGGGGTGTTTGCGTTCGCCTTTTTGGTAGGCATTCAAGGAAGAAACAATGTAGGCAGCGTTTTGTCCGGAAATTTTGGGGACTTTGTAAACCTCGGGGAACGAAGCTTGGTAACCTTTGATGCCGTGACAACCAATACACATGGCAATTTTGGTGGCACCGGCTTTGGCATCTCCTGTAATGTCTTGGGCATAAGCCAGTGAGGTCACCGAGGCGACAAAAACCATGAGAACCGACGTAATGTGCTTGATCATTTTGGACAGACAATCGTGAAAAGAAACTCAGAAGATTATATCGACGCAGCTTGTAAGCTCCGTGTTGGAAAAAAATTAAAGGCTTTAGCAAATGAAATTTTCTGGAACTGATAACTACGTTGCCACCCAAGACCTGATGCTGGCGGTCAATGCGGCCATCACTTTGAAGCGCCCTTTGCTGGTCAAGGGCGAGCCCGGCACTGGCAAAACCATGTTGGCTGAAGAAGTGGCGCAATCTTTAGGTATGCCTTTGTTGCAGTGGCATGTGAAATCCACCACCAAGGCACAGCAAGGTCTGTATGAATACGACGCGGTGAGTCGATTGCGCGACAGCCAAATGTCGGATTTAGACGGCGGCGAGCGCGTGAAAAATATCGAAAACTACATCGTCAAAGGCATGTTGTGGCAAGCCTTCACCGCCACCGAACCTGTGGCACTGCTGATTGATGAGATCGATAAGGCCGATATCGAGTTCCCCAACGACTTGCTGCGCGAGCTCGACCGCATGGAGTTTTATTGCTACGAAACCCGCGAACTCATCAAGGCCCAAACCCGCCCACTGGTGTTCATCACCTCCAACAACGAGAAAGAACTGCCAGACGCTTTTTTGCGCCGCTGTTTCTTTCACTACATCAAGTTCCCCGAGGCCGACACCATGCGGCAAATCATTGATGTGCATTTCCCCAACCTGAAAAAAGACCTGCTCGCCGCTGCCTTGAAAACTTTTTACGACGTGCGTGGCTTGCCCGGCTTGAAGAAAAAACCCTCCACCTCTGAGCTGCTGGATTGGCTCAAACTGTTGGTGGCTGAAGACATTCCGTTGGCGGCTTTGCAAACCCAAGACGACAAAGTGGCCGTGCCGCCACTGGTGGGCGCACTGCTGAAAAACGAGCAAGACGTGACACTGTTTGAAAAACTGGTGTTCATGCAAAGCCGCAACCGCTGAAACCACGCCATGAAACATTTGCTCGCTCAAGGTCTTGGAGATGCCGTCGGCTTTGTGGTGGGCGCATTGTTGGGATTTTTCGCTGGCCAGCTTTTGGGCTGCGATGTATTCGATGAGGGCTACAGCACCCGCAGCATGGTGGGCATCGCCTTGGTCGGTTTGGGGGGTGGCATGGGATTGCAAGCTGCTCGCCGCTGGCTGAATGGGAAAGCCCCTGACGAGGATGGCCCATGAACCCCACTCAACCAGCCAATGCTTGTTTGCCCATTGAAAGGGGCTTGCCATGCTGATCGACTTCTTCTACACCTTGCGCTCGGCCAAACTGCCGGTGTCTGTGAAGGAATACCTCACGCTGTTGGAAGCGCTGCAAGCCAATGTGGTGGGGCCGCAAAGCGAGGCCAGCAGCATGGATGATTTTTACCATCTCAGCCGCATGATTTTGGTGAAAGACGAAAAGCATTTCGACAAGTTCGACAAAGCTTTTGGCGCGTATTTCAAGGGCGTGGAAATGCTCACCGACTTCACCAACGACGTGCCTCTTGAGTGGCTGAAGAAAACCTTGGAAAACGAACTTACGCCCGAGCAAAAAGCCGCTATCGAAAAAATGGGCTGGGACGAGTTGATGGAGACCTTGAAGAAACGTTTGGAAGAACAAAAAGAACGCCACGAAGGCGGCAGCAAATGGATTGGCACGGGCGGCACTTCACCCTTTGGTAATGGCGGCTACAACCCACAAGGCATTCGCATTGGCGGCAAGGGCGGCGGCAAAAGCGCCATCAAAGTGTGGGAGCAACGCGCTTACCAAGACTATGACGACGGCGTGGAGCTGGGCACGCGCAACATCAAAGTGGCGCTGCGCCGACTGCGCCGCTTTGCCCGCGAAGGCGCTGAAAGCGAATTCGATTTAGACAACACCATCCGCAGCACCGCGGCCAATGCCGGTTACCTCGACATCAAAATGCGCCCCGAGCGGCATAACCATGTGAAGTTGCTGCTGCTGATGGATGTGGGCGGCACCATGGACGAACATGTGTCGCGGATTGAAGAGCTTTTCTCTGCGGTGAAAGGCGAGTTCAAGCACCTAGAGTTTTTCTATTTCCACAACTGTGTTTACGACTTTTTGTGGAAGAACAACCGGCGTCGCTTTGCTGAAAAATTCGATACCTGGGATGTGATTCGCAAGTACAACAAAGACCACAAACTCATCTTCGTGGGCGACGCCACCATGAGCCCATACGAAATTTTGCAACCCGGCGGCAGCGTGGAATACAACAACGAAGAAGCGGGTGCGCAATGGCTGCAGCGCCTGACCCACGCCTACCCCAAATTCGCTTGGATCAACCCAGAGCCCTTGGGCGTGTGGCAGTACCGCCAAAGCATCAGCATCATTCAGCAACTGGTCAGCAACCGCATGTTTCCGCTGAC
>JGI25912J50252_10000235_pt1 | contig 17227 bp, 11 predicted proteins | sample LauGreSBDMM110DD_2_FD_50252 | JGI IMG/M metagenome (IMG submission 50252)
GGCGTGGGAGGCAAGGACACCGATAAGTTCGGCCGTGCCTGCCTCCTCGCCCGCAAGCTCAGCGAATCCGGCGTCCGCTTCGTGCAGGTGAGCATCGGCGGCTGGGACCACCACGGCGACATCCGCGGCAACCTCCCCAAGCTCTGCGCCCAGACCGACCAACCCGTCGCCGCCCTCCTCAAGGACCTGAAGTCCCGCGGACTGCTCGAAGACACGCTCGTGCTCTGGAGCGGAGAATTCGGCCGCACGCCGTGGAGCCAGGATCTCAGCGGCAAAACCCCTATCGACAAGCACGGCCGCGAACACCAACCCGAGAGCTTCTGCTCCTGGATGGCGGGCGGCGGCATCAAGTCCGGCCTCACCTACGGCGAAAGCGACGAGATGGGTTACCGCACCGTCGCCGGCAAGGTCCACGTCCATGACCTCCATGCCACCATCCTGCACTTGCTCGGTGTCGACCATTTGAAGCTCACCGCCCGCCACCTCGGCCGCGACTTCCGCCTCACCGACGTTTACGGCGAAGTGGTGAAGGAAATCCTCGCCTAAACCGCCCTTCATGAAAAAAAACTGGGGTAAATGGGAAATAAACCGAGCGAAGGGAATGTGGAATTTCATCCTGACCTATGGACTCTTGGGATGGGGCCTCACGTCCGGCCTCCTTTTTGGGATATGCTTAGCTCTGTACATGATGTTATGCGGATCGGAATTTCATCTTCTGCTTTCTGCGTTCTTACTTACCGTTAGTTTGATCCTCTTTCCCATCGGCGGAATCGTCTGGGGTTATTGCATGTGGATATTTGTGGAGAAGGCTTACTGGGAAAACAAAGCTTCAGCGTTAGCGCTCGAACGGGATCGAAGCAGAAATGCAAATTAACCGCTGACCGAACCGGTTAACCCTAGCCGACCCGCCTGTCCAATCATCATCACAAGCGTCCACCCCGAACGCCCCACCCTTTTTTCCTCCATGCCCTCCCTGGGACATCTCTCCAGCGCCTTCGCGCTATTCACCCTCAGCCTAAGCCTGACCGGCCTCGTCCGTGCGGCGGAGCCTTACGAAGCCTTCATCCAGAAGCATTGCGCCCGCTGTCACGGCCCCGAGAAGGAAAAAGGAGACCTGCGCTTCGACAAGCTCTCGCGCGATTTCAAACTCGGCGCCGACACCCATCATTGGGCCGAGGCGATGGAGAACGTGAACTCCGGCGAAATGCCTCCAAAGAAGGATAAGGAACCCAAGCCGACGCAGGCGGAGATCGCCGCCTTCGTGTCGAGCCTCGACGGCGCCCTGAAGGCAGGCCGCGCCTCGCGTCAGGCGGCACGGCCGGTGGTGGCCCACTATCGCCTTAGCCGGCAGGAGTATCAGAACACCGTCTATGACTTGCTCGGCGTGCGCTATGATCCCGCCAAGCAAGGGGAGCTGAACGAAGACACCCGCTGGCACGGCTTCGAGCGCATCGGGTCGGAGCTTTCGCTTTCGCCGTCGCACGTGGACCGCTATTACCGTGCGGCGGGCGTCGTGCTCGATCGCGCCTTCACCACGGCGGGCGTCGAGACGCGCAAAGTACGCAAGACCGCAAAGGAGCTGCTTCCCGATGGCGGAAAGTGGCAACAGGAGGCCCTGGACCGCTTCGGCATCAAGCGCCCCCTGCGCAGCTTCATCTACCCTGGCGCTTACACGGGCAACGGACCTGTGGCCCTCTCCACCGGGTGGCTCGGAAAAGGCGTCGGTCCGGAACAAAGCGGTCTCTATAAAGTCCGCATCAAGGCCAGCGGCATCCGCCCTCCCGGCGGCCAGCCGGCGCACCTGACCATCGGCATCCCGGCAGAGGGTGAAAGCGGGCCAGCCAAGCGGCTGCTCGGACTGGATATCACCGCCCCGGAAGACCACCCCGAGGTCTATGAATCGCAGTTGTATCTCGATCTGCCGGCAGGCCTGCGCTTCAGCCTGGAAGCCAGCCACCAGATCAGCGGGACTCACTTCCACCGGCTGCGCCCGAGCACGATCTTCACCCACAGCAGCGAGACCATGCTGACGGCTCCGGCTTTCCCGCAGCTGTTCGACGACAAAGGCAACGGACTTTACTCGCTGGTGCTCCTCGACTGGATCGAGTGGGAAGGCCCCATCCTGACGGAGGCCGAAAAAGCCCGGCGCAAGGGACTGACCCCGCCCGATGACGCGACACACGAGGTGGTGGCGGAGTATCTGCAACGCTTCGCGGAACGCGCCTGGCGCCGGCCAGTGAAGGCGGAAGAGCTAGAGCAGTATCTTCAATCCTACCAGGCCGAGCGAAAGGTGGGCGAGAAGCTGGCCGACGCCTATCGGGTCGCCTTGCGCGGTGTGCTCACCTCCCGGCACTTCATCTACCTCGTCGAGGGCGACAAGCCGACCCGCGAACGGCTCACCCAGTCCGAACTCGCCTCACGCCTCTCCTACTTCCTCTGGAGCTCCATGCCCGACGAGGACCTCTTCGCTGCGGCCAACGAAGGCAAACTCAGTGGCGACGGCCTCCCCAAAGAAGTGGACCGGATGCTCACGGACGGCAAAGCCGATCGTTTCGTCGACGATTTCGCCCGGCAGTGGCTGCAACTGCACCGCGTCGGCATGTTCCCGCCCGACAAGAAACTCTATCCAGCTTACGAGCATTGGCTGGAGACCAGCCTGAAAGCCGAGCCGGTGGAGTTCTTCCGCGAAGTCTTCGCCAAGAACCTGTCCCTAGACGCCTTCATCGACTCCGACTGGACCATGGCTAACGCGCGGCTCAGCGAATTCTACGGACTACCCGAACCGAAGACGGCCGGGTTCCAACGCGTCTCGCTCAAGCCGGAGGATCGTCGCGGCGGCCTGCTGACGATGGGCGCGGTCCTAGGCCTGACCTCCGACGGCACCCGCCATCGCCCGATCCACCGCGGCGTCTGGCTCAGTGAGACCATCTTCGGCAAGACGCCCCCGCCCCCGCCCGCCAATGTGCCGTCGATCGAGCCCCCTACCCCGCAAAGCCCCAAGTTGTCCCTGCGAGATAAGCTGGCGGCGCACTCCCAGAACCCGAACTGCGCCGCCTGCCACGACAAGATCGACCCCCTCGGCTTCGCCTGGGATAACTACGACGCGATCGGGCAGTGGCGCAGCGTCGAGAAAGTCCCGGCAGGGACCGGCGCAGACCCGACCATCAACCCGGCGGGCGAACTGCCGGACGGTCGTGCTTTCAAGGACTCCGCCGGCTTCAAACAACTGCTCCTTGCCGACCGGGACGCCGTCGCCAAGGCCTTCGTCGAACACCTCTGCACCTACGCCCTGCGTCGCGTACTTACCTTCGACGACAAGCAGGACATCGACGCCATCGTCGCCGAAACGAAGAAGCATGACTATCGTCTTCGGGATATCGTGCGTGCCGTCGCGTCGTCGGAACTGATGCGCAAGCGATGAACGAAGAACTAAGAACTAATAACCTTTAAACAAAACAATGGCCAACTACCTCTCCCAATCCTGGCTCATCGACCGCCGTCACGCCCTGCGTGCGATGGGTGCGCTCATCTCCCTCCCCATGCTGGAGTGCATGCTCCCGCTACGCGCCTCGGAGAAGATGACCGCCACGCCTAAGCGCAGCGCCTTCATCTACCTGGCCAACGGCGTCCACTCGCTCAACTACCAGATCACCAAGGACGGGCCGGACTACCAGTTCTCCCGCTCCCTCAAGCCGCTCGAGAAGCATCGGCAGTCGATCACCCCGATCAGCGGTCTGTACCACGCCGGCAGCCTCGGCCACCACCATGAGTGCATCAACGCCTGGCTGACCGGCGGTAAACTCGGCCCCACGGACCGCAATACGATCTCCGTCGACCAGAAGATGGCCGAGATCACCGCCCAGCACACCCGCACGAGCTCGATGGAGATCGCACTCAACCAGGAATCCCTCGCCTGGACCGCCGACGGCGTCCGCCTCCCAGCGATGCGCCGCTGCAGCGAGATCTTCGCCTCCCTGTTCGAAGAGCCGAAGAACGGCAAGTCCGCCCAACGCCGCGAACTCCGCCATAAAAGCAGCGTGCTCGACGCCAACCTCACGGAAGTCCGCCGGCTCGAAAAGAAGATGGGCGCCGAAGACAAGGGCCGCATGGACCAATACCTCACCTCCGTCCGCGAAGCCGAGATCCGCACCCGCCGCGCCGACATCTGGCTCGATACTCCTCTGCCGAAGATCTCCGAAGAAGACCGCAAGCGGACCAACCGTGACATCGAGCCCACCAAGGCCGGCGACTATTTCCGCACGGTCTACGACCTGATGGTGCTGGCCTTCCAAACGGACACCACCCGCGTGGCCACCTTCAGCCTCGGCGGTGAAGGCGCCGCCTTCGCCATCCCGGAGATCGGCATCACTGAATCTCGCCACCAACTGAGCCACCACGGAGGCGACCCCGGCTACATCGAGAAGCTCACGAACTACGACACCTTCGCCATCGAGCAGTACAGCTACTTCCTCAGCCGGCTTGCGGAGACCAAAGACTTCGGCGGCAAGCCCCTGCTCGATTCGACGATGTCGCTCTTCGGCAGCGGCATGACCTACGGACATGGCCACGGCAACGCCAACCTGCCCCTCGTGCTCGCCGGCGGCAAGGACCTCGGCCTGCGCCATGGCACCCACCTCGACTTCAACCGCAAGGCCACCACCTTCAAGGGCTACACCTTCGGCCAGGATGGCGGGCTCACGACCGCCCACTACCAGGTCTGCAGCCGCCCGGTGAATACGGACGCCCATATGAGCAATCTCCTGCTCCTCATGGCCCAGCGCATGGGCGTGGAGATCGACCGCTTCGGCGACAGCAATAAGGTCGTCGCGCTATGAACAAAACAAAAGACTGGTTCATAGTTCGTTGTTCTTCGTTCGTAGTTCTTGGTTTGCTGGGAGTTTGCGCTTTTGCGGCCGACAAAGCACCAGGCACCATGAACCAAGAACAGGCATCGGCGCCTTTCCGTCCCGAGACGGGAAAATTTCCCCCTTTGGAAAAGGCCAAAGCCTACGACGGACAGCTCGCCTTCGTGGACCATGCCAATCGCCGCGGCAGCCTCCGGGTGACCGGCGGAGAGCTCATGCACTCCACCGCCCCGCAGCCCTTCGCCATGCTCCCTTATGGCATGGTACGCTATCACGGTGCGCCCGCTGACCTTAGAGATGTCCCGCTCGGCACGATGATGCACGGCCGCTTCTATCTGCCGCCGGACCCGAAGCTCTCGTCCGTGCCGGTCGTCACCCAACCCAGCGTGACCCGACCCGCCGAGAACCATGCCATCCTGCTGGAAGACGAACCCAGTTTCTGCCTCCGCGAAGGTAAGGTCTGGAAGCTAAAAGAAGTAACGGTCAAGGGCGGCAAGGAAGGGTTGATTGTCGCCCATCGGGAACTGAAGGCAGGCGGAGAAGGCAAGGAAGTCGAACGACAGATGCGCATCGATACGACCACCCGATTCTGGCGCGGTCGCGAGCAAGTCGGGCTCGCGGACCTGATTGCTGAAGGTAACTGGCCGGCCGACGGAAAGAAAACCCTCGACGGTCAGGAGGTCTATCTGGGCCTCGCCTGGAAACCCGACGGGAATTGGGTGCGCCGTACCGGCAATCGACAGCACATCTCCGATGTCTGGCTGGATCCGAAGGCGATGCAGCATGCCTCCCGGCACCAGACCGAGGTGCATCGCGAGCTGGTCCGCTGCCGCTGGATGCCCGCTTACGTGGATGCCGTCGAGTACGGCAAGTTCGGTAGCGCCACCGTGACCGCGACCCTCTTCGGCGGCATGGACCCGTCCCTGTATGCCGATTTCAAGAAAGGAATCAACGGGCAGTTCGCCGCATCCGAATTCAATCTGAAGCATGCGTATGGGACGGTCACAGAAACCTTGGTGGCCAACTCGGGCCCCATCATTGATGTCAAGAAGCAGGAGAATGACGTCCCGCTGGGCAGCAGCGGAATCCAAATCAGAATCAAGGTCACCCAGATCATCGAGGGCGCTCGTCCGGGGAGAATCATCCGGATCAGACCCATGAACTGGCCCGATGACGCCGTGCCACGGGAAGAATACACCGAAGGCCATCACGACGAACGCTTCCCGTCTCCGGACACCATGCCCAAACATGGGCCAATACGTTTGAACTGAACGAAGAGGCGGAGAAGCGCGTTCTTAGTTCATTGTTCTTGGTTACCAGGTAGGGTTGAGCGCCCTCGCTCAACCGCGGCTGACCAAGGGTGGCCAGCCCCACCACGATACAGCTATGTCGTGACGCGGTCCCGACCCTACCTCATTACCACGTATACCGAATCGTATAGGTAACCGTCTTTTCTTCGTCGGGCTTGAGCGGGACGCGGAACTCAAGGGTGGTGGCGTCCTTCTTGGTGTGCGGCTGGCTCTGGGCGGTCAGCGTCCAATTACCGCTACGATTGGCATGCTCGACGACCCGAATCTCGACGGGCTCCTTCTTGCGATTACGCACCTTGATCTCAAAAGTCTGGGTCACGACGCGATTGGCACCGTCCTCGGTATTGTTCGTCATGCGATGCTCGCCCACGAGGTCGAAGCTGTTGCCAGTCAGGACGCGGATGACCTCGTCCTTGGGGGTGTGGTCGATGCGGTCCTCGCCGACGAACTCGAGCTGTCGGTCGCCGTCCTGAGAATAGAAGCGGACCTTGCCCTTCGGCAGGGCGATCCCGAGCTTATTGGCCTCGGAGTTCTTGAACTCGCGGTAGACTTGAACCTTACCGGACGAACCGTCCCCACGGTATTGGTGACCGGCCCCGTCAAAGACATAGAGGCGCTCAGCCTTCACGCCCGACGCGCGCACGAACTCAACCTGCTTGGTCTCCTTGTCACGCAAGGTCGCGGGGTTACCGAGCGTGTAGAGATGGAACTCGTCGAAAGATTTCTCGGTAACGNCGGCNTCNGCCATCATCACCGCACGCCCCGCGCCTCCCCCGAAACCACGGGAGCTGCTTTGCGGCGCACGGTTCACGTCGCCCGCCATGAGCTTGATCTTCGCATCGGTGAAGGTCATCCCGCTCTGATTATTCATCGTCACCCAGCCGACGACGTCCAGGACATCGCTTTTTTCGGTGGCGACGAGGTTGTAGCTGGCCTCCCAGGTGAAGCCATTGCTGAGGTACGCGACCTCGGCGTCGATCTTACCGGACGAAGCGGAGTTGAGTTTCCAGTTCAGCGTGGGCTTAAGAACGTTATCGTCGCCGAGCGAAGGGAAGATCGGTTCGCCCGGAAGGGAGAACTGCAGCTTGCCGTCGATCTCGATGATGGGCTCGACGAACCTCCCTCCCGGAACGAAACCACTACGCACCACCTTGCCCATGATGACGCGGTCCGGCTTATTGACCTCGCGGCGGTTGAACTCGAGGGTCTTGCCCTCGAAGAGCGAGAGCAGCATCACCTGCGAGACCGGGTCGTTGCGATACGACTGCTCAAGGATCTGGAACTCAGCCTTGCCCGCGACATCGCGCAGGATGACGGAGTCGGCCTCGACCTTCGCGGTGGCGCCGGCGAAGGAGACCTGGTTAATGCCAGCCTTAAGATCGATTGGTAACGTCTCACGCACCACGGCGTAGCCGCCGTTGTAGATTGTGAGCGCCGGATCGGCGGCGAAGGAGACAGAGGCGGCGGCCAACAGGAGGAGCGCGGGGAGTTTCATGGGGATAGAGAAATTCTGGGGAACGGAATGAACTTTCCGATATTAATAAGCGAAGCAGCCCCCATCTTCCGTCTGAGGACTATCCCTTACCTCCCCTTCCTCCGCTGCTTCCTCCGATACTCCACCGGGGTACACCCCATCTCCCTCTTAAACAGGCGATTAAAGAAGGTCACCTGGCGGAAGCCGCAGGCCAAGGCGATGTCCAGGACGCTCCGTTCGCTATCCCGAAGCTCGCGGCGGGCAGCCTGCAGGCGGAGCTCGTTCACAAAAGCGCTGAAGCTGTGACCCGAGTGTTGCTTAAACTGACGAGCGAAGGTCGGGCGGCTGAGGCCAGAGATTTTGAGGAGGTCTTCGAGCCGGATCTCGTCGCGGAAATTGGCCACGAGGTGCTGGACGGACTTCGAGATGGCCTTCTGATAATGGGATTCAGCGCTGAGCGTGAAACTGCGCGACGAGAGCAACGCGAGATCTGACTCGGGTGCGTCCGCCACTTCAGCAAGAAGACGGAGTAGCGCCGCGAGCTGACCGGCACCCTTGCTCCGCGCGACGTCCTGCATGAGCGCGGCGATGGCGGTCGCGGTCCGACCACGCAGATGCAGACCGCGCTCGGCCCGCTTGAAGAGATCGCGGAGTTCGAGGTTCTCCGGGAATGCCCACACGGGATGACTCTCAGGGAAATGCCACTGGATCGAAAGCCCGCCCGAAGCGCTCGAGGTGTGCCAGTGATGCGGGAGACGTTCGCCCAGCAGCACGAGATCGCCGGCCGCAAACGTGCCGATGGCGTCACCGACGAAGCGCGTGCCCTCCCCGCCCGTGAACAGGGTCAGTTCCATCTCCTTATGGAAGTGCCAGTGATTACCCTCCCCTTGTACTGGTTGCGTGCGGCCCGGCCCCAAGATGCATTCGACGTCCCGAAGCGTCTTCGACCAGCGCAAGACGCGGAAGGAGTGCCCTTCGGGCAACTCGACCTTCTCGCGGATGGCTTTCATAGGGTCATTCGTATCAGCAGCACCCTCGCTCGCAAGAGGCAATTGAGACGAAAGTGCCAACAACCCTTGCTCTTCGGGCACGCGACGCAATGCATCGGAGCTACCAAGGTTTCAATTCCGAGCCCGCCTTACTTTGATTTTGTCGCTTCCTCGTTCAACAGCTCGGGGAGTGACGCTTTCTTCTTCGCTTTAGATGCACGCGCTTTGCCTTGCTCGGGCGCATCGTAGTAAGGAGAGGGAGTGTGCTCGGCGGTCATGATGACTTCGATCCTCTTGACGATGTCCGGGTGGGCGGCGGCGATGTTCTGCTTTTCGGCCGGGTCGGACTTGAGGTCGTAGAGTTCGAGCGGGGCCTTGGTGCCAAGCCGGTAGCCCTTCCAATCACCCATGCGAACGGCCTGCTGGAAGTAGGGTTCGTAAATCTCGAAATAGAGCGATGCGTGGACCACTTGCTGACCTTTGCCGAGCAAGGTCGGCACGATCGAATGACCATCCAGGCCTTTGGGGCTGGGAACTCCGCTGAGGTCTGCCGCCGTCGGCAGGAAATCCACGGAAGAGGTCAGCAGATCGCTGGTCGTGCTGGGCTGAATCTTTCCGGGCCAGCGTGCGATAAAGGGTGTGCGTGTACCGCCTTCGTAAAGCATCCGCTTGTAGCCGCGGAGCCCGCCCGTACTGCCGAGTGACTCGATGAATTCGAGGTTTGCGCCGTTGTCGGAACTAAAAACCACCAACGTCTTCTCATCGATACCCAGGTCTTTCAGCTTCTTCATCAAGCGGCCGACATCCTTGTCGACGAGCGCGACCATCGCGGCGTAATTCCGGACCTCCTCCGTCCACGCCTTCTGCCCAAAGACCGGATTCTCCGGGATGACGAAGTCACCGTGCGGAGGAGTCCACGCGGCATAGCAAAAGAACGGCCGATCCTTGTTCTGCTCGATGAACTTCAGCGTTTCATCGGCAATGCGGGTGTGAGAATAGTCCTCCCAGGAGCGCTTGCCGGATTGCGGCTGCGGCACGTCGACCCCGTTTCTGACCAGATGGTCCGTATAGTAGTCGTGCGCGTGTTTCTGGTCGTAGTAGCCGAAGAACACGTCGAAGCCTTGTTTCTCCGCCGCGCCGGTCGAGCCAGGATTACCGAGACCCCACTTGCCGAAGCCGCCGGTGGCGTAACCGGCACCATGCAGTAGAGTCGCCACGGTCTTCTGATCTGACGGAAGGGACAGAAGCCCGACATTGCTTTGGTTGGCGCGGCGCAGGGCGTGCCCGGTATGCTGGCCAGTCATCAGCACATAGCGCGAAGGAGCGCAGACGGCGCTGCCGCTGTAGGCGCGGGTGAACTTCATCCCTTCGTTAGCCAGGCGATCGATATTGGGCGTGACGCCATACTTGCAGCCGTAGGGCGAAAAATCCCCGATACCCGCGTCGTCGACCAGGATGAAGATGATGTTGGGCTTATCGGCGGCGGGGAGCGAAGCGAAGAAAGTCGCGAGGAGCAGAGGGAGGAAGAGCTTCATCGTTGGTTTACTTTTGGACTGCTACCATCGAAGTAAAGACCTTAACGTCGTCCACCCAGGCTTGCCGCCCAACGGAGAGGCGAACCATTCGCTTGGTCGGATGCGCAACGCCGGCGGCGGTAACGGATGCCACGGGCTTTCCGTCGATAGACACCGTGACATTGTCTCCGGCGACCTTGATCAGCAGTTCATGCCATTTGCCCGTTTCTAAGGTGAAGGGGAAAGTCTTTTTCTGCGCCGCAATGAAAGCCAGCTGCTCGGGCGTCAACGTTTTCGCTTTCCGCGCCTCATAGAATTTCATGTTCATGATGCCCGTCTTTTTGTCGTCCACGACTACCTGCTTAGTGCCTACATCGATCTTGAATAAGTGCCCCGAGTGAACCTCTTTGCACTCTGGGTCAGCGATATCCACACCGAGGACATCTTGGGCATCCTCCAACATGAAGCGCATCTCGACCTCTCCATCACGAAACTCGGCAACGTGACCGACGCCTACCGCGTGATCGGCAGCTGCGTTCATTGTAATATGCATGGCGCCGTCTTTCAGGTCTACCTGCTTATGGCCGGCCGCGCGGCTCTTGCTGTTCGTGGTCCAACCATTGCCAATTTCCTCCGTGGTTTCTTGCGATTCGTTGCGGTCAAATTTATCTTCAAAGACGATTTTACCGCGTTCCTCCGCATAGACGGACGGAAGGTGGACGAACGCGAGGACGGCGAGGAGGACGTGCTTCATGAGTCAGGGTGAAATTCGAAGGGATGCGTTTGTTTTAAAAAACTATTTCACCGCCCGGTAGAGGCGCACACCGCGCGAGTCGAAATGCTCCATGACCAGTTCAGCTCCCGCGGTGATCTGGAGGAAGCCGCCGTGGGGCGTGGGCGAGGTGTAAAGCTGTCGGACGACCGCCTGCGGATCGGAGCCATTCTGGTCACCAGGCGCGACGCCCATCCGGGAATTCTCATCGTTCAGCGCACCGCAGGAGAACTCTTCGACACCCGATGGATGGATGCTGTGGTATTGCCAGTGACGATCTCCGCAGATGATTGTGAAATGTCCCACCTGGGTCTCCTTCAGCCAAGCGAAAAAGGCATCCGCTTCGTGGCGAAAACCGCCGAGATCTGCGTGGTTATCGACCTTCTTTGCCTCGTCGGGCCCGACCATCGGTGTGGGCGAGATGAGGATCTTCCATTTCGCATCACTCGCTTTCAAAGTCGTCTTTAACCACTCGCGCTGCTCCGCACCCCAGAGCGACTTTTGCGGGCCGTCGGCCATCGCGTTGGGTGAGCGATAGTCGCGCCCCTCCGTGAGCCAGATCTGTAGATCCTTACTGACACGATGCGTGCGGTAGGTGGGCTGGTTACTCCCCTCGGCCAGCAGTGGCAATTGCTCGCGGAACATGTCGATACCGATTTTTGGCAGCGGCAAACGATTTGTTGTATTATCCGAATCGTCGTAGCGAAAATCATGATCATCCTTTGACCAGTAAGCGGGGATGCGGCGGAAAAATTCGATGAGCCGCGGGAAGCGAGCTTGCTCATGCCAGCATTGGCGCAACTGCTTGGTCGTCTCGGCCACGCGCATCGGGTTATCGTAATAGACGATGTCGCCGGTACCCACAAAGAAGTCGGGCCGTAATTTCAGCATCGCCTCGAAGGAAGGATAGCCGAGGCGTTTATCCTCCTCCGTTGCAGTCAGGGGTCCGCTGGCTCTGCCCACCTTACCGTGCATGAATTTGTTATAATTCATGCAAGTGCCGACGATGAAGCGCACCGGCGCATCGATGGTTCCGCCCAGCAAAGTCTTGAACGAACCGCTCGGACCGGCCTGGGCTGTCGCCTCCGTGACACCATAGACTGCACGGTAATGATAAGTAGTATCAGGCTTTAAGCCAGTGAGAGCTGCACGGACGATGTAGTCTTGTTTATCCGTCGCCGCTTGGAATGGAGTGCGCTGCGCATCACGGAAGTCCACCCACATGCTCCATTCAAAACAGGCCACACCACTTGCTCCCGGCAGATCGCCGTCGGCATCAAGTTGCGTCGCGAGCGTCAGGCGTGTCTGAAGTAGTACGGTAGAATCGGTGACTTCTCCGGACATCGTCCCATGTCCAAGGAAAAGCGGTTGCGATGGGGATTCGGCAGCCAGCAGAGTGTGGCCACGCCACACCAGCAGTGGGACGAGCTTCAGGAAGAAACGGCGGGCAATATTCATAAGTTTAGACGTCGGACAGAATGTTAGAGCACGCTTGGCGTTCAGTTCTTCGCGAAGGGCTCACTGAGTACCACCGCGCGGACGAGATCTTTGAACCCCCCCTTGGAGGTCGACAGGTTTTTCATGATACCGTCAATCACGGCGCGATCGGTGAATCCAGGTGCACGGCCCAGGGCGTAGGTGAGAAGTTTCTCCGTAAGCGAGCGGGTGAATGGCTCGTGTCGCGCGATGAGCAGGCTGCGGAAGTCGGTGACACCCGTAAACTTCTCTCCGGTAGGCAGCACGCCAGTGGGGTCAATTTTCTGATTCTCTGTGTACTTCGTGCGCCAACCGCCGACGGCGTTAAAATTCTCAAGTGCGAAGCCGAACGGGTCGATTTTACGATGACAGGAGGCACAGGTTTCAATCGTTCGATGTTTGGCGAGTTGTTCGCGGATGTTAGTGGCACCGCTGGCATCCGGCTCAATGAGCGGGACGTCTCGCGGCGGAGGGGGCGGCGTGTAGCCAAGGAGTTTCTCCTGCACGTAAACCCCGCGCACGACGGGTGACGTATCTACACCATTCGCCGAGGCGGTAAGGAAAGTAGCCTGGGTGAGCAACCCGCCACGTTCGCCTTTCGGCAGCATGACTTGGCGGAGTTGGACGCCTTCCACCGGGGGCAACCCGTAGTGCAGCGCGAGTTCGCGATTCAGGAAGGTGTAGTTCGCGGCAAGGAATTCACGGGGGGGCAGATTTTTATCGAGAATGTGACGGAAGAATGTCTCGGTCTCGGCGCGCATCGCGGCGTCGATATTATCGCGAAAGAAGCTGACGAAATCAGTGGAGACCGGCATCTCACCGATGTGGTCGAGGTTTAGCCAGAGGCGGAGGAAATTCTGCACGAAACGCTGCGACTTCGGGTCGGCAAGCATGCGATCCATCTGCGCACTCAGCGTGGCTGGCTCGTGCAATTTCCCAGCAGCGGCGAGCTGAGTGAGCGTCTGATCTGGGAGGGAGGACCAGAAGAAATAAGACAGACGTGAAGCCAGCGCGTAATCGTTCAGTTTGCCGGTACCCTCATTTAGATAGAGGAATGCGGGCGAACATAGAATGGTCTGAAAGCCTAGTTGCAATGCGGCCATCGGCTTCATGCCGGCATCGAGCTTCGCCATGACCAACTTTTCGATGGGGTCCAATTCGCCGGAACGCAAAGGACGGCGGAAGGCTGTCGCGGCGAAGATGCGCAGGCGTTCGGGGATGTTGGCACGGCTAATCTGATCAGGCGTCAAATTGCCGTAAAGCAGCGAGTGGCCGCGGGTCGGCCACTGCTCGAGTTGCGGACCTTTGACCTGCATTTCCCAGATGCGGAGTTTCGGGCCGCGATAAGCCTTGAGCATCGCCAAAGCGAGGTCGCCCTTTCCAAGTCCAAGCTTTCCAACCGCTTCCAACTCGGGATAACCTTTTGAAAACTTATTCAACTTGAAGGCCAATGCCTTGCCCTTGACCGTGCCATTGCGGAAGCGTACCTCCGGCTCTTCGCCTCGTTCGAGCTCCACGATCCATTCGAACCACTGCGGCTGGTCGCTGGTGATTTCCACCAGCGCGAGCGTGCGCTGCGTGGTGACGTTGCCCGTACTCTCGACGCTGCCTCCGCGGGTTACGGCGGCGATTTCCATTACGATGGGATCACCGCTGCGGATATCCTCCAAGAAGGTATAGGGGTTCGTGCGGTCGATGGCGGCGGCCTGGACGCGAATGGTGTAACGCCCACTCTGCGGTGCTCCACCATGCCCCAGCGGCGCAAATCCGATATGGCCTCCGCGATAATACCGCGCCACGAGATCGTCGTATCCCTTGTCCGAAATCCAGCGGTAGCGGTCGATCTGGAAAATCTTGGGCAGGTCGCCGGCTTTCCTTTTCTCAAAGTAAAAGGGCGATTTCTGCCCGTAGGTCTTCACCTCCGGTTTCTTACCAAAGGCCGTCGCGCGCTGAATAGCTTCCTCGGCGGCAACAAAATAGTGATCGAGCAACATCCCCGAAGTCGTCTGCGTTTCGGCATCGTTATCGAAACCGTTCACCCGCATTTCCGGCGGGAAATCGGCGGCGGGGTCCCATCCTGCGACATTCAAGCCCAGCAAGTCACCGATGGTCTGCCGGTATTCGAAGCTGTTGAGCCGACGCAGGACGGTATGAGCTGCCGTGCCCTTGAAACGCAGCGCGGCCTCGCCGACGGATTCTGTTATCGCATCCACGGCCGCGAGCAACTCCGCCGTCTGCGGCTGTTTCTCCTTCCTCGGTGGCATTTCGCCCTTGTTCAGCTGGTCAAGGATTTCCTGCCATATTAAGGCATCGTCGGGAGTCTTGATGCTGGCCGTAAGGCCGTCGAAGCGCCGATCACCCTTCTGCTTATCCGCACCGTGGCATTTGATGCAGTAATCGTTCAGGAAATTCTCCCGCAGAGGCGCGGAGGCGCAGAGCGATGGGATAATAATCATAGCCGCAAGCGATACGCTGCGGACCATACAGTGATGAGTGCGGTACAAATTCATGAGAACTGCAAAGGATAGGGATATCAACCAATCTTCATCGGCGAAAACGTCCCCGTGCTGCGACCGAAACGCTCGCGCTCCACACCGAACCATTGGAGCGAGGAAAGCCAGAGATTGGATAGCTGAATACGTTTATGCTCCTCGGCGGGGCACACGAGATGGCCCTGATGCTTGAGGCCGCCTCCCGCGAGTAGCACCGGTAAATCGCGATTCGAATGATTAGACGCATTGCCCATACCGCTGCCAATTACCACAAGCGTACTGTCCATCAACCCAGCCTCCTTCAACTTCCCGAACAAGTGCGCAAACTGCTCCATGAGGTATTTCTCCACGACTTGCAGCTGCGTCAGCAACCCTTCCTGCTTACTGTGGTGCGACAGGCCGTGATAACTACCGACATTGAGGTCGTTGGTGTGGAATCCAAGCGGGACTTCAAACGTCGCCACGCGGGTCGAATCAGTCTGCAACGCGAGCGTCATCAAATCCAGAAACAGCGGAATCTCTTCAATCTGCATCCGCTCTTCATCTTTCACTGGGTCGATGGGCGACTTCGGCTTCGGCTTCGCCAGCCACGCTTCGGACATTTTCAATCGTCGCTCAACATCGCGCACCGAGGTGAGGTATTGATCAAGTTTGCCCCGGTCTGCCGCATCGAGATTGCCGCCTAATTGCTTAGCCGACTCGCGCAACGCATCGAGCACACTCGACCGGTTCGACAGGCGCTCACTTTCCGACGCCTTCGCGCCCAGGCTCGACTCGACAAACAGGGCATCAAACAGACGCGCCGGATTATTGACCGGCGGAAGGTTCACGCCCGCGCGGTTCCAGCACATGTTCGTGCCTTCACCAATCCCCGCCGTGATCGAAGGATACCGCGTCGCGGCGCCCACATGCTCCGCAGCCACTTGGTCGATTGAGATGTTCTTCTCCGGGAAGCCCGCCGACTCCTCCTTCTTCACGCCCGACAGAAACGAATGCACCGCGCCGTGGCCACCCTTCGCGCCGTGATCGAGATGAGAGAAGACCGTAAAATCTCCCCGATGCGCCTGCAACGGAGCCAGTGTCTGGCTGATCGCGTAGTCGCGACCTTCCGCCGTAGGAAAAAAGCCTCCTGGCCAAAAGCCGAGGTGATTCCCGATGCAGATCAAGCGCCTCGGAGTAGGCTTGGGAGGCGTCGCGGCGAATCCAACGTTGAGGCTCTCGAAAGCTGGGAGCGCGAGTGCCATACCAAGACCACGAAGAAAATGGCGGCGGTCGATAACAGAAGAATTAGGTAGGCGCACTGGAATACAGGAAAGGGTGCAGGGTTATAGGATCAAATTATGTTACACGAATAAAACTCCAAAGTCTGCTAAAGGTTTCACTATAAGCTGATTGGGACAATAGTGCCACCTGTCGAGACTCTGAGAGTAGCCCAAACGGCATATTTTTGGTAGAATAGCCCGTTACCCATGAGCACCCCTGTCACCTATCGATTCTCTTTCGGCCCTTGGAACATCAGCGAGGGCGGCGACCCCTTCGGCGGCGACGTCCGCAAGGTCTTCCCCCACGAGGAGAAGTTCGCCCTGTACCGCCCCCTCGGCTTCGAAGGCGTGCAGTTCCATGACGACGACGTCGTCCCGGGCATGGATGACCTCAAGCCCGACCAGATCCAGAAGAAGGCCACCGAAGTGAAAGCGATGCTCGCCAACCAAGGCCTCACCCCGGAGTTCGTCGCCCCTCGCCTGTGGTTCGCCGACCAGACCGTCGACGGCGCCTACACTTCCAACAGCGCCTCGGACCGCGCCTACGCCTGGGATCGCACCAAGAAGTGCATCGACATCGCCAACGCCGTCGGCTCCAAGGCCATCGTGCTCTGGCTCGCCCGCGAAGGCACCTACATCCGCGAAGCCAAGGACGCCAAGCTGGCCTACCAGCGCCTGCTCGAGACCGTCAACGCGATGCTCGACTACGACAAGAACATCGAGATCTGGATCGAGCCGAAGCCGAATGAGCCGACCGACCAGGCCTACGTGCCCACCATCGGCCACGCCCTCACTCTCTCCTACGCCTCCAAGGACCATAAGCGCGTCAAGGGCCTCATCGAGTCCGCCCACGCCATGCTCGCCGGCCTCGACGCCAGCGACGAGATGGCCTTCGCCCTCGCCCACGACAAGCTGGCGAGCGTCCACCTTAACGACCAGAACGGCCTGAAATACGACCAGGATAAGAACTTCGGCGGCGCCAACCTCCGCGCGGCCTTCAACCAGGTCCGCGTCCTCGAGGAGTCCGGCTACGGTAACCGCGGTGAATTCATCGGCCTGGACGTCAAGGCCAT
>JGI25912J50252_10000241_pt1 | contig 17122 bp, 20 predicted proteins | sample LauGreSBDMM110DD_2_FD_50252 | JGI IMG/M metagenome (IMG submission 50252)
CGCATTTTGGCTGGTCAGTCTGGCATCGCTCGCATCACCCATTTTGATGCGTCTGCGTTCGCCTGCCACTTCGCCGGAGAGGTGAAAAGTTTCAACCTCGATGCCTACATCTCGCCCAAAGAGGCGCGCACCATGGATACGTTTATCCATTACGGTGTGGTTGCTGGCTTGCAAGCGGTGGCGGATGCAGGCTTGGCCACGGGCGAGGCGAGGAAACCTCATACCGCATCGGTTGCCTGATTGGCTCGGGCATTGGCGGCTTGCCGCTGATTGAAAACATGCGTGATGAACTGGTCGCGCGCGGCCCTCGCCGCATCTCACCGTTTTTTGTACCAGCCTCCATCATCAACATGATTTCGGGCCACGTCTCCATGCGCTGCGGCTTCAAAGGGCCCAATTTGGCTATCGCCACAGCTTGCACCACCGGTTTGCATAGCATCGGCGAGGCTGGGCGAATCATCGAATATGGGGATGCGGATGTGATGGTGGCAGGTGGGGCTGAGGCCACCATTTCGCCTTTGGGTTTGGGTGGCTTTGCTGCTATGCGAGCGCTTTCGACCCGCAATGATGATCCGCAAAGCGCCTCGCGTCCTTGGGACCGCGACCGTGATGGTTTTGTGCTGGGCGAAGGCGCAGGGGTGGTGGTGCTTGAAGAATACGAGTTTGCCAAGGCCCGTGGCGCGCGCATGTATGCTGAATTGATAGGCTATGGCCGCAGTGCCGACGCCGGTCACATGACCGCCCCAATATGGATGGTCCACGCCGCGCCATGGTCAACGCTTTACGCAATGCACAAATCAACCCCGACCAAGTGGATTACCTTAATGCCCACGGCACCTCAACGCCGCTTGGCGACATCAACGAAACCCAGGCCATCAAAGCCGGCTTTGGTGAGCATGCAAAATCTTTGGTAGTTAGTTCAACCAAGTCCATGACCGGCCACTTATTAGGTGGGGCTGGTGGCATTGAGAGCGTTTTTACCGTATTGTCTTTGTTCGATCAAAAGGTACCGCCCACCATCAATTTACACAACCCCGATCCTGAGTGCGATTTGGACTATTGCGCCCATACGGCCAGGGACATGAAAATCGAAATTGCGGTGAAAAATAATTTTGGTTTTGGTGGAACCAACGGTACTTTGGTATTCAAGCGACTTTAAAAACGTAAGATGTCCCCGATATGGTCAAGGTAATGCAGGTTCTNAACACATCAGCTGAGTTTTTAAAATACAACACTCTTTTTCGCCCTTGGAGCAATTCAATATGACTTTACGCAAACTCGTTGACCAACGCGAAAGTTTTTGGCTAGGCACTTTCGTCATGGTCGCTGCGCTATGGGCTGTGCCGGCGCTGATGTCACTGCAACCGGCTGGGGCGCAGTCCTCAGCCTCATCGCGTACGCTGCCCGACTTCACCGATTTGGTTGAAACAGTCGGCCCTTCGGTGGTCAATATTCGCACCATAGAAAAGTCCAAGCCNGTTGCCGGNAACGGACCGAATAACGAGGGGCCTAATAACGGTGGTCCCAACAGCGGCAGTCCCAGCGACGAAGAAATGCAAGAATTGTTTCGCCGATTTTTTGGCATGCCCCCGCCCGGCAGGCCCGGCCAGCCCGGCCAGCCCAGACAACCCAACCGCCCGCAGCAGCAACAGCCTGAAGAGCAACCTCGCGGCGTGGGTTCTGGTTTTATTCTCACTGCCGATGGTTTCATCATGACCAATGCGCACGTGGTCGATGGTGCCGAGCAAGTGATCGTGACGCTTACTGATAAACGCGAATTCACTGCGCGCATCATTGGTGCAGACAAACGCACCGATGTTGCAGTGGTCAAAATCGAGGCCAGTGGCTTGCCCCCCGTCAAAATTGGCGACCCCAACCGACTCAAAGTGGGTGAGTGGGTGATGGCGATTGGTTCGCCCTTTGGGTTAGAGAANACCGTCACAGCGGGCATCGTCAGTGCCAAAGGCCGAGACACCGGTGACTATCTGCCGTTCATCCAAACCGATGTGGCCATCAACCCAGGCAACTCTGGCGGCCCCCTAATTAATATGCGCGGCGAAGTCGTCGGCATCAACAGCCAGATTTATTCCCGCTCGGGTGGCTTCATGGGTATTTCTTTTGCCATTCCCATCGACGAAGCGGTGCAGGTCAGTACCCAACTGAGAGCTACAGGCCGCGTGCAACGCGGGCGCTTGGGTGTAGGGATTGGCGATGTAGGTAAGGACGTGGCTGAGTCCTTGGGCTTGGGTAAGGCCCAAGGGGCGTTGGTCAGCAATGTCGAGCCGGGCTCGCCTGCAGAAAAAGCAGGTTTGGAGGCTGGCGACATCATTTTGAAATTCGACGGAAAGAAGATTGAAAAATCTGCCGATCTTCCGCGTGCCGTTGGCGGCACCAAGCCTGGCACCCTCAGCACAGTCACCGTGTTCAGACGCGGAACCACCAAAGACTACGCCATCACTGTGGGTGAGTTTGATGCTGACAAAAAGGCGCAAATTAAGCCAACCCCTGAGAAAGCCACGCCTCCCAGCGCTGCCCTGATGCTGGGTTTGATGGTCAGCGATTTGAGCGATGCACAGAAAAAAGAACTCAACCTCAAAGGCGGTGTGCGTGTTGATTCAGTGGCAGAGCCGGCAGTGAAAGCGGGTATTCGTGAGGGTGATGTGGTGGTGCAGGTCGCTAATACCGAGGTGGCAGATGTGAAAGCCTTCACCCAGTTGATTGCGCGTTTGGATAAAAGCAAGCCCATCAATGTGTTGCTTCGCCGAGGTGAGTGGGCGCAGTTCACCGTGATTCGCCCTCGCTAAACACTTTGAATACAAAGGGTTTACCCTAGACGTGGAATTGACGGATTCGCCCAACGCTTTTAAAAAATTTTTCTGTTTTTAAAGCGGGGCGAAAGTTATTTTTCTTTAAACCAAAAATCATATAAAAAACTGGTTTCGAAGTATTAAATAGATATAAAAAAACACTTAATGACCACCATGCGAGATTATCAAGACTTTCCCCTTAACGCTCCACAGCTCACCCACAAGTTGTTCTGTTGTTTTTTTAATGATTTTGGGGACAAGCTGTGAATAAGTTTCTTGTGGCGAGGTTGCAACGCGTGCCCGAGCGACTTGTAAGGGCTTACCTTCCCCATCTTTTTCCCTACAATGAATTCCCAACTATCGCAGTTGCCATAGATTGTTGGTTCCGGGCGCGTCATCACCTGACGCGCCCTTTTTTATGGCTTTCCCCTCTGTAAATTCAGACACTTAACTGCATGCCTTGATGAACCACATCAGAAATTTTTCCATCATTGCGCACATTGACCACGGCAAATCCACACTTGCAGATCGCCTGATTCAACGCTGCGGCGGCTTGAGCGACAGACAGATGCAAGCACAGGTTCTTGACTCGATGGACATTGAAAAAGAGCGGGGGATAACCATCAAGGCGCAGACCGCTTGCCTGCATTACAAAGCCCAGAACGGCGAAATTTACAACCTGAATTTGATCGACACACCGGGTCACGTGGATTTTTCTTATGAGGTGAGTCGCTCGCTGTCGGCGTGTGAGGGCGCTTTGCTGGTGGTTGACGCGAGCCAAGGTGTCGAAGCACAGACCGTGGCCAACTGCTACACCGCTTTAGACCTAGGCGTCGAGGTGGTGCCTGTGCTCAACAAGATGGACTTGGCTTCAGCCGATCCTGACAACGCCAAAACAGAAATCGAAGACGTGATTGGCATTGACGCCTCACAAGCGATTCCCTGCTCGGCCAAAACCGGCATGGGTGTGGACGAGATTTTGGAAGCCATCATCACCCGCATTCCGCCTCCGCGCGGCAACCCAGACGCGGCTTTAAGGGCCATGATTGTCGACAGCTGGTTTGATACCTATGTGGGCGTGGTCATGCTGGTCAGGGTGGTCGACGGCAGGTTAGCCAAAGGCGAGCGCATCAAAATGATGGCCACAGGCGCCATGTACAACGCCGACAACTTGGGCGTTTTCACGCCTGCCAATGAAAGCCGCGAGTCGCTTGAGGCTGGCGAGGTGGGCTACATCATTGCCGGCATCAAAGAGCTGCAAGCCGCCAAAGTGGGTGACACCATCACCCTGATCAAGGCGGGCACCGGTGGCGCGGCGGCTACCGCCACCGAGGCATTGCCTGGCTTTAAAGAAATTCAGCCGCAAGTCTTTGCCGGCTTGTACCCCACCGAGGCCAACCAATACGATGCATTGCGCGACGCTTTAGAGAAGCTCAAACTCAACGATTCTTCTTTGCGCTACGAACCCGAGGTGTCGCAAGCCTTGGGCTTTGGCTTTCGCTGTGGCTTCTTAGGCTTGTTGCATATGGAGATTGTGCAAGAGCGTTTGGAACGCGAATTCGACCAAGACCTGATCACCACCGCGCCCAGTGTGGTGTACCAAGTGCTGCGCGCCGATGGCGAAGTCATCATGGTGGAGAACCCCTCCAAAATGCCCGAAGCCAGCAAGATGGAGGAAATTCGCGAGCCCATCGTCACCGTGCATCTGTACATGCCGCAAGACTATGTGGGTGCGGTCATGACCTTGGCCAATCAAAAGCGCGGGGTGCAACTGAACATGGCTTATCACGGTCGACAAGTCATGCTCACCTATGAAATGCCGTTGGGTGAAATCGTCCTCGACTTCTTCGACAAGCTCAAAAGCGTCAGCCGTGGCTACGCTTCTATGGATTACGAATTCAAAGAATACCGAGCTGCCGATGTGGTTAAGGTGGATATTTTGTTGAACGCTGAGCGTGTCGACGCCTTGTCCATCATTGTTCACCGCAGCCAGTCGCAGTACCGTGGCCGCGCGGTGGTGTCAAAAATGCGCGAAATCATCAGCCGCCAAATGTTTGACGTCGCCATACAAGCGGCGATTGGGGCGAACATCATTTCGCGCGAAACCATCAAAGCCTTGCGTAAAAATGTGCTGGCAAAATGCTACGGCGGCGATATCAGCCGTAAGCGCAAACTCCTTGAAAAACAAAAAGCAGGCAAGAAAAGAATGAAGCAAATTGGATCCGTAGAAGTTCCCCAAGAAGCCTTTTTGGCGATATTGCAGGTGCAAGATTGATTGCCGCCTTCACCGGCTTGGTGTTGGCCGCGTTTGTTGCTTATGCGGGTGCTTGGTACGCCGGCGTGGTTGAGGGCAATTTTGCCTTGCTGTTGTTGATGGCCAGCACCGTCACCGGCATCTATTGGATTGCTGAGCGGCTGTATTTCTTGCCCCAAAGGCGGCGCGAAGTTGATGCTTTGCAAGTCCAGTACGCCCAACGCGAACAAGAGTTGTCTGCACAAGGCATTGCCACACCGCCCGAGCACCAGCAGCTAGCAGCCAAGGTGGATGAGATTTACCGCCAACCTTGGTGGCTAGACTGGACCGCCGGCTTGTTCCCTGTGATTGCCACCGTTTTTATATTGCGTTCTTTTTTATTTGAGCCTTTCAAAATTCCTTCAGGCTCCATGATCCCCACCTTGCATGTGGGCGACTTGATTTTGGTGAATAAATTCCACTACGGTATTCGTCTGCCGGTGATCAACCTCAAACTCAGCGATGGCAACCCCGTGCAGCGCGGCGATGTGATGGTGTTTCGCTACCCACCCAAGCCCAGTTTGGATTACATCAAACGCGTGGTTGGCGTGCCTGGCGACGAGATTGCTTACATCAACAAGCAACTCACCATCAATGGGCAGCAAGTGGGCAAAACCGCCATCACCGAATTTTTCGACGCTGACAATATGCGCTATAGCAAGCAGTTCGAAGAACCCATGCCTATAGGCAGCACGCCCGAGCAGATGCAAAACCTCAGGACACACCGCTTGCTCAATGACGAACGAGCGCCCGCATTTGTCAGCGGCATCGAAAATTTTGCGTACAAAGAAAACTGCACTTACAACATTGAAGGCTTTGTTTGCAAAGTGCCGGCGGGCCACTTTTTTATGATGGGCGACAACCGAGACAACTCTCTAGATTCGCGCTATTGGGGCTTTGTTCCCGATCAAAATATTGTGGGTAAAGCATTTTTTGTTTGGATGAACTTTGGCAACCTCAGCCGAGTGGGTGGCTTTGACTGACGATGGCCGAGGTGCATGAACAGTTGACCACCTCGAGCTTGCAAGACAGGTTGCAGCACCGTTTTGCCCAGCTGCAGTTGCTTGAATTGGCACTTACCCACCGCAGCTTCAGCAGCCAGCACAACGAGCGCCTAGAGTTTTTGGGTGACTCGGTACTTAATTTGGCTGTCTCGCGCATGCTCTACTTGGCTTTAAGCGATCAGCCCGAGGGCGACCTCTCCAGGGTGCGCGCCAATCTGGTCAAACAAGATACTTTGCACCGCTTGGCGGTCGACTTAGGCCTAACGGGCATGATTCGATTGGGTGAGGGCGAGATGCGTTCGGGTGGGCAGCAACGCCCTTCCATCTTGGCTGATGCCTTGGAAGCCGTCATCGGCGCGGTGTTTCTCGATGCCGGTTACCAAGCTGCTGAAAGTTTGGTGCTGCGCTTATTTGAAAAAGTGGCGATCTCGCCCACCATGACCGCGGCAGCCAAAGACCCTAAAACCGAATTACAAGAGTGGCTGCAGGCAAGGCGCATGCAGTTACCCATCTACCGCGTGGTGGGCACCACGGGCGCGGCGCACCAACAAATCTTCGATGTCGAATGCGAAATCGTTGAATTAAAACAAACCCAACGCGGCATAGGTAACTCGCGGCGCAGCGGCGAGCAAGCGGCTGCTACGGCCATGCTCCAATGGCTACAGGAGCAACAACCATGACCGAAACTTTGCCGCTCCCCTCAATCGGCGCTCAGCGCTGCGGCTTGGTTGCCATCGTTGGCAAACCCAATGTGGGCAAGTCCACCTTGCTCAACGCCTTGGTGGGACAAAAAATCAGCATCACATCGCGCAAGGCGCAGACCACGCGTCACCGCATCACCGGCATGCGAACCACGGGCGAGACGCAATTTATTTTTGTCGATACCCCGGGTTTTCAAACCGACCATGCCAACGCCCTGAACCGTTCACTCAACAAAACCGTGGTGGGTGCGGTCAGTGATGTGGATTTGGTGTTGTTCGTGGTGAATGCCGGTAGTTTTGCCGCCGCGGATGCCAAGGTGCTGGCTTTGTTGCACAAAGATATTCCGGTTTTATTAATTGCCAACAAGCTCGATAAAGTGCATCGCCGCGAAGAGCTCGCACCGTGGTTGCAAGAGATGCAAACCCGTCACACGTTTGCCCAATTCATGCCTATGTCCGCCAAGAACCCCAAGGACATTGAGCGTTTGCTCACCCAGTGCAAAACCTTTTTGCCCGAGCAGGCTTGGTGGTACGGCGAAGATGAACTCACCGACCGCAGCGAAAAATTCTTGGCCAGCGAAATCATCCGAGAAAAACTGTTTCGCTTCACCGGCGATGAGTTGCCCTATACCTCTACCGTGATCATTGACACCTTCACCGAAGAACCAGGCAAAACCGTCTCTCGCATGGTGCGCATTGCCGCCACCATCGTGGTCGAGCGTGATGGCCATAAAGCCATGGTCATTGGCGAAGGCGGTGAGCGTCTCAAGCAAATCGGCACCTTGGCTCGCCAAGAGCTGGAAAAGTTGATGGACGCCAAGGTGTTCATCGAGCTGTGGGTGAAAGTGCGTTCTGGCTGGGCCGATGACGAGGCGCGGGTGCGCAGCTTTGGCTACGAGTAAAACGGCGGCGCTCAGGGTTCTGGATGAACCCGCTTTTGTGCTTCACCATTACGACTGGAGCGAATCCAGCCGTATTTTGGAAGTCTTTAGCCGTCACCATGGGCGACTGGCCTTGGTGGCCAAAGGGGCCAAGCGCCCCACCTCCAGTTTGCGCGCGGTGTTGTTGCCTTTGCAACCTTTGTCTCTTTGTTATGGCGGTGACGCCGAGATTCGCACCTTAAAGAGCGCCGAGTGGGCGGGTGGTCATGTGATGCCTCGTGGTGAGGCTTTGCTGTCGGGCTACTATTTAAACGAGCTGCTGTTGCGCTTGCTCGCACGCGATGACCCGCACCCTGCGCTGTTTGACACGTACAGACAAACCGTCAAGATATTGGCCAGCGGTTTGGACAACACCATCGCGCCTTTGTTGCGTGCCTTCGAGTTACTCTTGTTAAGAGACATTGGTTTTTTGCCCGATGTGTCGGTTCAAACCTTAACGCTTCAAGCCGTGCAATCTGAGCTTAGCTATGCCTTGTTTGCTGAAGGCGGTTTGCGAGCGGTAGAAGACGAGGGCGTGGCCTTAAAGGGCAGGCATTGGCTGCAATTGCACGACGCGCTCCATGCCGAGTCTGCCTTGACGGCCTTGTTGCGCTGCTGCGCCGAATTGCCGCCAGAGTTGCGCGCTGCCTTGCAAACCCAGCTGCGTAACCTCTTACACTACCACTGCGGTGTCAGCAGTTTGCGCACCCGTCAAGTGATGCTGGAACTGCTTGCTCTATGAACACCCATTTATCTGTCAATTTGAATAAAGTGGCGCTGCTGCGAAATACCCGCCATTTGGGTATTCCCAGCGTTACCCGTGCGGCGAGCTTATGCTTGCAAGCCGGCGCTCAGGGCATCACAGTCCATCCCCGACCCGACCAAAGGCATATCCGCGACAGCGATGTGCATGACTTGGCTGACTTGCTGCAAGACTGGCCAGACCGCGAATTCAATATCGAAGGCAATCCTTTGCACAACCTCATGGGCTTGGTTGAAAAATTTCGCCCGCAGCAAGTCACTTTTGTGCCTGACGGCCATGGGCAGTTCACCTCCGACCACGGTTGGCGCTTTCCCGAAGATGCCGATGTCTTGCGACCCCTCATCGCGCAAGCCCAAGCTTGTGGTGCCAGAGTCAGCTTGTTTATGGACGCAGAGCCAGAATCTATGGTGTTTGCCAAAGAAGTGGGTGCTAACCGCGTAGAGCTTTATACCGAGCCCTATGCAGCCGCCCATGGTCAGCCCATGCAAGCGCAGGTGCTGGCGCAATTCAAAGCCACGGCCTTGGCCGCGCAGGCGGCGGGTCTGCAAGTCAACGCCGGTCATGACTTAAATTTGCTCAATTTGCGCGACTTTGTGCAAACCGTTCCCGATGTGAAAGAGGTGTCGATAGGCCACGCTCTGATGGCGGACGCCTTGGAAATGGGCTACAGCGCCACAGTTCAAGCTTATTTAAACTGCCTCAAACCATGAGCCAGATTTACGGCATCGGCAACGATATTTGTGACATTCGCCGCATCCGAGCGGCTTTTGAGCGCCATGGCGAGCGTTTCGCGCAGAAGGTTTTGAGTGAGGCCGAAATGCAAACCTTTCGCGCACGCAGCCAGCGTTGGCCAGACCGTGGGATTCGTTTTTTGGCCACCCGTTTTTCGGTGAAAGAATCTTTCAGCAAAGCCATTGGCTTAGGTATGCGCATGCCCATGACTTGGCGGCATTGCGAAGTCGGGCGTTTGCCCAGCGGCCAACCCACCATCGTGCTGCACGGCGCCCTACAAGACTGGTTTGACAAACGCCAACTGCGCGCCCATGTCAGCCTGAGTGATGAAAGCGACTACGCCACCAGCCAAGTTATTGTTGAACAAACCATCTCCGCCTGAACCATGAGCCCTGTCAAACACGCCCCGCTAATTATTGATATCGCTGGCACTGCACTCAGCGACACCGACCGTCGCCGCTTGGCGCACCCGCTGTGTGGCGGCATGATTTTGTTTGGCCGCAACTGGGTCAACCGCGAGCAGCTGCGCCAGCTGTGCGCCGACATTAAAAATGTGCGCTCAGACTTGCTGATCTGCGTGGATCACGAGGGCGGGCGGGTGCAACGCTTTCGCACCGATGGCTTCACCCATTTACCCACCATGGCGGAGCTTGGCCAACTGTGGTTTGAAGATGATGCGGGCTTAACCGGCAGCGGTGCCTTGAATGCCACCAACGCCGCCACGGCTTGCGGCTTTGTCTTGGCCTCAGAGTTGCGTGCCTGCGGTGTGGATTTCAGTTTCACGCCGGTGCTTGACCTTCACTTTGGCAAAAGCGGCGTGATTGGCGACCGCTCCTTTGCGCGAGATCCACGCATGGTGGCTATGTTGGCCAAAAGCCTGATGCATGGTTTGTTGCAAGCGGGCATGGCCAATTGCGGCAAGCATTTCCCAGGACACGGCTATGTGAAAGCCGATTCACACACCGACATTCCTATCGACACGCGCAGCTTGAAAACCATCTTGCATGACGACGCTTTGCCTTATGCGTGGCTTAGCACCAGTTTGAGCAGTGTCATGCCCGCGCATGTGATTTACCCCAAGGTAGACCAGCGCCCCGCCGGTTTTTCTGCGCGCTGGCTCAAAGACATACTGCGTCATCAACTGGGGTTTCAGGGCGCGGTGTTCAGCGATGACTTGTCAATGGCAGGCGCGCGTTTGATTGATGGCCAAGAGGTGAGTTACACCCAAGCTGCGGTCACCGCTTTGCAAGCGGGCTGCGATTTGGTGTTGTTGTGCAACCAAAGCAACCCAGACAGCGCGGGCGGCGGTCAAGCCTTGGATGATTTACTGGCGGGCCTCGCCCAAGCGCAGCAGGCATCTGCGTGGCAACCCAGCCCTGTCAGTGAGCAGCGCCGCTTGGCACTGCTGCCAGCCTGCAAGGCCTTGGATTGGGAAGCTTTGATGCAATCCCCAAGCTATTTGAATGCTTTAAGCCTGCTGCCCTGACAAAACTGGGCCTAGGGAGTACCCACCCCAGAGCCTCGTCAAAACAGTTAAAATAGATAACTTACCCCGACGACAACGGGGGCTTAAGCAGGACTAAAGGAAACCCATGGCAACCAAATCTGGCAAAACCTCTGTTGACGAGAGCGGTCTTCGTTTTACCAGTCGTGAGAATGGCTCTCCCTTCGCTGGCATGGGCAAGATGGGTGAAACCATGTCTTGCATCAAGTGCGGCATGCACAAACCCCGACGTCAAGGCAGCCAGCAGCGCTTTGCAGGCAGCTTGGCTTTTTTCTGCCACGACTGCAAACCACCTAAGCCCGCTGTGCCAGCAACCCCTGCCGCCGCCAAAGCAGCTTAAGCCTATTTCAGCTTATTGATGGCCCAGGTTTTCCCGACGCAAGGCGGGGAACAAAATCACGTCCCGAATACTGGGGCTGTCGGTTAAGAGCATCATCAAACGGTCAATGCCATGCCGCAACCACCGGCGGGCGGCATGCCGTACTCCAGTGCACGCACAAAATCATGGTCAAACAACATGGCCTCATCGTCGCCACTGTCTTTGGCATTGACCTGCGCATGAAAGCGAGCGGCTTGGTCTTCTGCATCATTCAACTCGCTGAAACCATTGCCAAATTCTCGTCCTGTGATGTAGAGCTCAAAGCGCTCGGTCACCTCGGGGTGGCTGTCGCTGGCGCGTGCCAAGGGTGAAATTTCCACCGGGTGCTCGCAAATGAAGGTGGGCTCCCAGAGTTTTTCTTCCACGGTTTCTTCAAAGTAAAGAACCTGCAAGCTGGCCAAACTGCGTGCCGACAGTTTGTGTTTTTCTTCGGAGTGGCCCAGCTTTTTCAGGGCATGAACCAACCATGCACTGTCGTCAACATGGTCTGCGGCTTCGGTGTGCGCCATGATGGCTTCGCGGATGGTGAGTCGGGCAAAGGGCTTGGACAAGTCCACCGGTTTGCCGTCATAGGTCAGCAGCAAAGTGCCCACGGCTTTGTGGGCGGCGTCGCGGATCAGGCTTTCGGTGAACTGCATCAGGTCTTGGTAGTTCCAATAGGCCGCGTAAAACTCCATCATGGTGAATTCGGGGTTGTGCCGCACGGAAATACCTTCATTGCGAAAGTTGCGGTTAATTTCAAACACCCGCTCGAACCCGCCCACCAACAGGCGCTTCAAGTACAACTCAGGCGCGATGCGCAAGAACATTTGCTGGTCGAGTGCGTTGTGGTGGGTCTCGAAAGGCCTGGCATTGGCGCCCCCTGGGATGGGGTGCAACATGGGTGTTTCGACTTCCAAAAAGTCATGGTTCACCATGAACTCGCGAATACCGCTGACCGCTTTGCTGCGCGCTATAAAGCGCTGGCGAGCGGTCTCATCGGTGATCAAGTCGATATAGCGTTGGCGGTATTTAATTTCTTGGTCGTGGATGCCATGGAATTTGTCTGGCAGGGGACGCAGGCTTTTGGTCAGCATGCGAAGGGACGTGACATGCACCGACAATTCACCGGTTTTGGTTTTGAACAGATAGCCTTCAGCGCCCACGATGTCACCCAAATCCCAGTGTTTGAAGTCTTCATAAACCTCAACGCCTACTTCCTCACCTTTGACATACACCTGCATGCGCTCGGTGCTGTCTTGCAAGGTGGCAAAACTGGCCTTGCCCATGACGCGTTTCAAAACCATGCGACCGGCAATACGCACCGTGTGTTTTTCTTCTGCCAGCACCTCGGCGGTTTTGGCACCGTGCGCGGTGTGCAGGGATTGCGCGTGGTGCGCGGGTTTGAAGTCGTTGGGGAAAGCCACCGGGCCGCCAAGGGCTTGGCGAGCGCGCATGGCGCTCAATTTTTCGCGGCGTTCTGCGATAAGTTGGTTTTCGTCTTGGGGTTCGGGGGAGCTTGTGTTTTCGGACATCCAAGGATTCTAAGAGTTCGCAGACAATAGAAGCTGTCTCCTAGAAGAACGAACTGAAACACCATGAGCGACACGCCTACCCGTCCCGAACTCCCTGACCGTTTGTCTATCGATGCACGCAGCCCGCACTACCTAGAAGCGGTGTTCCACCACGACATCGGCATTCGTTTTAACGACAAAGAGCGCCACGATGTGGAGGAGTACTGCATCAGCGAGGGCTGGGTGAAAGTGCCTGCGGGCAAAACCTTGGACCGCAAAGGCAAGCCCTTGCTGATTACCTTAAAGGGCAGGGTTGAGGTGTACTACCGCTGAAGTCAGGCGACTGAATCCGCGGGTTGCTTGGTCAGCATGGCCAAAGCATTGGCAATGGTTTTGCGCAGGTCGCGGCGGTCGCAAATCAGGTCGAGTGCACCCTTTTCCAGCAAAAATTCCGAACGCTGAAACCCTTCAGGCAGGGTCACGCGCACCGTGCTTTCAATCACCCTTGGCCCGGCAAAGCCAATCAGCGCTTTGGGTTCGGCAATCACCAAGTCGCCCATGAAAGCAAAGCCCGCCGACACGCCGCCCATGGTGGGGTCGGTCAGTACGCTGATATAGGGCAGGCCTTTTTGCGCCAAACGGGTGAGGGAGGCATTGGTTTTGGCCATTTGCATCAGCGACAGCAAGCCCTCTTGCATGCGCGCGCCACCGGTGGCGGTGAAGCAAATGAAAGGCACTTTTTGTTCGATGGCGGTATGCACGCCGCGCACAAAGCGCTCGCCAACCACCGAGCCCATAGAGCCACCCATGAAGTCGAACTCGAAACAAGCCGCCACCACATTGATGCTGTGCACCGCACCGCCCATGACCACCAGCGCATCGGTCTCGCCGGTATTCTCTAAAGCTTCTTTCAAGCGTTCGGGGTATTTGCGGCTGTCCTTGAATTTCAAGGGGTCCATGGGCAACACCTCTTGGCCAATTTCATAGCGGCCTTCGGGGTCGAGGAAGGCGTCTAGACGCTTTCGGGCGGTAATACGGTGATGGTGGCTGCACTTGGGACAGACATTTTGGTTTTCTTCCAAATCGTTTTTGTAGAGCACCGTCTCGCAGCTGGGGCACTTAACCCACAAGCCTTCTGGCACGGTTCGCCGATCCGAAGGATCGGTTTGCTGGATTTTGGAGGGCAGCAGTTTTTCAAGCCAGCTCATCGGTATTCCTTAATCAAAGTGCAAAGGCATTATGCGTCCAGCGCTTGGCGAATCTCGGCCATGAAGCTGCGCGCTTGTTCGGGTGCATGGCCCGGTGCGGCGGCCTCGACCAGCTGAATCAGCTTGCTGCCAATCACCACCGCGTCGGCCACTTGACCAATGGTGCGCGCTGTGGCCGCGTCGCGTATGCCAAAGCCTACGCCCACGGGAATATGCACATGCTGGCGAATGCGCGGCAGCATGGCTTCGACCTCATCGGTATTGAGGGCACCCGAACCGGTCACGCCTTTGAGTGAAACGTAATACACATAACCGCTGGCCACTTCAGCGAACTTGGCGCATGCGTTGGTCGGTGCTGGTGGGGGCGAGCAAAAAAATCAAGTCCATGTGATGCGCGCGCAAGCTGGCGGCAAAGTCCACGCACTCCTCAGGGGGGTAGTCAACGATAAGCACGCCGTCCACGCCAGCGGCAGCGGCGTCTTGCACAAAACTGTTGACGCCGTGCTGAAGGTTGTAGCTCTCTACGGGATTGGCATAGCCCATCAACACAATCGGGGTGGTTTTGTCGGTGGCGCGAAATTCGCGCACCATGGCCAGCACCTCACCCATGCCCACGCCATGTCGCAACGCGGCTTCGCCGGCTTTTTGAATCACCGGGCCGTCGGCCATGGGGTCGCTGAAAGGCACGCCCAGTTCGATGATGTCAGCCCCGCCTTGCACCAGTGCGTGCATCAGGCCCAAGGTGTGCGAAGGCTCGGGAAAGCCGGCCATAAGGTAAGGAATCAAGGCTTTACGCCCAGCACCTTTAAGGGCCGCCATCACGGGGCTGATGCGGCTCATGCTTTGCTCCCATTCAATGCCGCCAGCGAGATGGCTTGCTCGCCTTTGACGGTTTGACCTTGGCAACTGGGCCGGCAAAAGAAGTCGGCGTTGGACAAATCGGCCACCGTGCCAATGTCTTTGTCACCTCGCCCCGACAGGTTCACCAAGATGGATTGCTGCGGCGTCATGGTTTTGGCCAGCTTCATGGCATGGGCCACCGCGTGGCTCGATTCGAGTGCGGGAATGATGCCCTCGGTACGACACAAGTAATGAAACGCGTCCAGCGCTTCTTGGTCGGTGACGCCTACATATTCGGCGCGCCCAATGTCTTTCAAAAAAGCGTGCTCGGGGCCAACGCCTGGGTAGTCAAGACCGGCGCTTACCGAATGGGTTTCGGTGATTTGTCCATTGGCGTCTTGCAGCACATAGGTGCGGTTGCCATGTAAAACACCAGGCACACCGCGTTGGAGTGAGGCCGAGTGCCGGCCCGAGTCCATGCCTTCACCGGCGGCTTCAATGCAATCAGTCGGGTTTTTTCAAACGGTATATAGGGGTAAAAAATACCCATGGCGTTGGAGCCGCCACCCACACAGGCCAGCACCGCGTCGGGTTGCAAGCCGTGGTGCATATGGGGCATTTGGCTGATGCATTCTTCGCCAATCACGCTTTGAAAATCACGCACCATCATCGGGTAGGGGTGGGGGCCCGCCACCGTGCCGATGATGTAAAAAGTGTCGTCCACATTGGCCACCCAGTCACGCATGGCTTCATTCAGCGCGTCTTTGAGGGTTTTGCTGCCCGACTCCACCGGCACCACCGTGGCGCCCAAGAGCTTCATGCGGTAGACATTCGGGCTTTGGCGTTTCACATCTTCGCTGCCCATATAGACCACGCACTCCAAGCCGTAACGCGCACAAATGGTGGCGGTGGCGACACCGTGCTGTCCTGCGCCGGTCTCGGCAATGACGCGGGGTTTGCCCATGCGTTTGGCCAGCATGGCTTGGCCGATGGTGTTATTGATCTTGTGCGCGCCGGTGTGGTTCAGGTCTTCACGTTTCAAGTAAATCTGCGCGCCACCCATCTCGCGGCTGATGCGAGCGGCATGGTAGATGGGGGAAGGGCGTCCCACAAAATGCGCCAACTCGGATTTGAATTCGGCGATGAAAGCCGGGTCGTGTTGGTACTGGGCGTAGGCGTCTTTCAGCTCTTCGATGGCATGGGTCAGGGTTTCGCTGATAAAGCTGCCGCCGTAAATGCCAAAGTGGCCGCGGGCGTCGGGTTGTTGGTAGTGAGACATCACAAATATCCTCAGACTGACAAAAATTTAGACAAGCGGTGTGGCTCTGACCGCTTGCACGAAGGCGTGGATTTTGTCGGCATCTTTGATGCCCTTGGCGCTTTCTACGCCCGAGCTGACATCAACCGCTAACGACCATCCGCGCGAATACACAGCGCGAATGCCGTCGGCCACGTTTGCAGGTGTGAGTCCACCAGACAAAACGAGGTGAGCATTGACGTTTATTGGAAGCTGTGACCAAGGAAATGTGCTGCCACTGCCGCCGTAGCTGTCGACCAAGGTGTCGAGCAACAGGGCATGGGCATGAGAATATTGGGAAGCATATTTTAGAAGGTCAAAAGGCAATCTGTCCTGAGGGGTTTCCTTGGGGATGCGCGCCACGCGAATCCAGCGTCTACCCAAGCGGGTGGCGAGATCATGGCAAAAAGCAGGGGTTTCATCGCCGTGAAACTGCAGCCAAGCCCCCGGCACCCCTGCGGCGGCATGTTCAACTTCAGCAGCTGAGGCATTCACAAACAGCAAAACGGGTGTGACAAAGGCCGGCAACAAGCCAGCCAATGTGGCGGCACGCTCAGGGCTGACATAGCGTGGACTGTCTGGGTAAAGCACAAAACCGACGGCGCTCGCGCCCGCCGCTGCCGCGGCAAGCACGTCTTGCTCGCGGGTCAGACCACAGATTTTGATGGGAATGGCGTTCATGGGGTGAGTCCTGGCAGGCTATCGTAAGCCGCGGTGCGGGCTGGCAAACCCCAGCTGTGGTCATACACCGGACCCAAAAAATACAGCCCATCCGGTGAAAAAGTGGGTGCAGCCGCGTCACGGCTTCGGGCTTGCAAAACCGTTTGCATCCACTCGGGCGCTTGCAAACCTTGACCAATCGCCACAAAGCAGCCCATCAGGTTGCGAATCATGTGATGCAAAAAGGCAGATGCTTGGAAATCAAAACGCCAGTAGGCGCTGTCTGGGCTTTGGCTGATGCGCTGAATATCGATACGCAGCATNTGTTTCACCGGGCTCAGCGCTTGACAACTGGAGGCCCTGAAGGAAGTGAAATCGTGTTCGCCGAGTAAACACTTGGCAGCCAGTTGCATAGTCTCCATGTGCATAGGCCGGTAGACCCAACCCACACGCTGTGCTTCCAGGCTGGGGCGAACAGGGGATTGCAACACGATATAGGCATAGCGTCTCGAGCTTGCACT